>Ga0209692_10000176_pt1 | contig 205472 bp, 174 predicted proteins | sample tdDd472_FD_187129 | JGI IMG/M metagenome (GOLD analysis project Ga0209692, IMG submission 187129) | Marine sediment microbial communities from the Atlantic coast under amendment with organic carbon and nitrate - tdDd47.2 (SPAdes)... | ecosystem: Environmental > Aquatic > Marine > Coastal >... | reverse complement strand
TGAACTTGCGTTCGGTGCGGAGGGCGGTTTATAAAGGGCCACCTCCAACCCGTCAACCCTCTTTTTAAAAAACTTTCACAATCTTCAAAAACTTATCTATCTCAACCATCCGGTTATCTAGCTAAGCCCTTGTTTTGCCGAAGCTTTTTGAGAGCCCCTCCGAGGCAGCGCCCCGTCGGTGAAGCCGGGTTATAAAGACCTCAAACCACCCTGTAAACACCTTTTTTCGTTTTTTTGTCTTTTTTTTTCGCAGCCGCGAATAAAATCATAAAAAACGGCTGAAAACAGCCATTTATAGCGAGATGATTTTTCCCGAATTTTAGGCAAATAAAAAGGAGGTTGGTGCAGCGCACACAACCTCCTTGAGCATTTGGGAAGATATTAAAGTCTTTTAGCCATTCGTCCCCATGAATCCGGGCTCACAGAACTGACGTTTTGATTTGAGTTTTTGACAAAGGCTCGTCGCTGCGCCTTTACTATCCAGCGGGCCAGCCAGCAAACGATAGAAAACACCTTTTCCCGGACCAAGATTCACCTGAAGAATCTCGGAATCCAAATTACCCAGCAGATTTCGATGCGCCCGTTTCAACTGTGCCCAGCCGCGTGAGGCATCGCGTTCTGACTTATAAGACGCCAAGTGCACGGCAGGCTGCGGCCCACTCATTTTCTTCTTGGCATTGGGTTGCATCGCCGTTGGGCTACCCCCCATCGTATTATTCGTCATCGCAGAACCCGCACCAGGTGGTACAGGCTGTAATCCTTTTTCAATGGCGTTACGTTCACGCGCATATTCATCAGATGAGATTAAACCTTCGGCTTGCAACCCTTCCAGGCGACGCACCGCATCTGCCGATGCCATCAACCCTTGTGGCGGAACAGCCGGATTTGCCAACACAAGCGGCGTTTCAGGCATCAACGCATCCAGAATCATTTTACGTTCTGCTGCATGCTGTTCGATGGTAATCGCCCGCATCTCCAGTGCGCGTCCAATGGCACGCAGACGCCCTGCAATTTGTGCAGACGACGGAACCGGGCGATCCAGACCCGCTGCCGGTGGTTTTGAGGAAAGCGGAACCAACGCGCCCACGTTTCGACTGCGGCGGACTTTAAATTCTTCCGGTGTAATCAAGCCCTGATCCAACAGGTCACGCAAGGTGTTAAAGCGCGACACTATATTACGTGTCCCTTCATCCATGCCCATTTCAGGGATGGTGCCCGATTGCATTTCCATATCGGTTTGACGCAAAGCGGTTGTTCCGTTCATGGGGATTTGGCTATAGGTGCCCGAACCGGCTGTCATACCGTAGCCCGGTGCGCCTCCCATGTCGGCGGGTTTATCGACACCAGCCGCCCCATGTGCCAGATTACCGACAACATTGCCCGAATCAATCATGGACAGGTTCATGGTGGCAACTTCGGCCACATTACGCGGCGTTGCATCCGTCCAGATAATCACATTCAAGCTTTCATCAGGACGTTGCGCCAACACGGCTTCGTAAAGAGCGCGTGCGCGCGTCATTTGACCTGTATTTTGATAAATCATTGCCTTGCCCAGCAATGCGTAAACATTGCGCGGGTTCGCACCGAGAGCCTGATCAAAAAGAGCTTCTGCCGGGAGATAATTTCCTTTGACCAATTCAGCCAAGCCCCGATCTGATGCCGACGTACTTTCTGCCGTTTTTGAAAAATCGCTTCGTTCCCAGAATACGGGGTCAAGCATACTCCCGTCTTGAATGCCGCCACATGACGCCAACGTCAATCCGGCAGCAAAAAGCGCAGCGTAGCGTTTTGTCTTCCCAAACACGCCTTTATTCCTTTTGCCTGTGTCTTAAGGCTTTCGTCTTTACCCCATGCAAAAACCAGCCAGTTAAGACTCCTGATATAGGTTCTCCCATAATCCTATGTGAATCCTAATTTTTCTTTAATGAAAACAAAAAGGATCAACGCCCGAATTCAGTATAAACTAATTTACTTTTTTTCTCAAAAATTGTTCGCATCCAAGATTTTGTTAACTTTTGACGTGCTAATATAACTTGCAGTATAGATTGACTGTATCAAATTCTTGAGGAAGCAAATGGCCAAATCACATATCCAACCGGGTGACCGGTTTGTCAAAGTGGGGCATCCGGACACCATTTGGATCGCCACACGCTTAATCGAACTCCCCAACCTGCCGGTGCATGTTCACCTTATGAACGCCCGTGACGACCTTGACATGCAGACCATGAGCGAAGTCGCTCTGGTTGATCGCAAGCTCTACAGACGGTTGCAAACACATTAAAATTTAAAAGCGAAGACAAAAACTAAAAAGCGGCCCTGATAATCAGCGCCGCTTTTTCTTTAATTTATTCCCTGACGTTTCGCACATCACTGAGGAAAACCTCAATCTGTGCTTTCAAGGTTTCAAACTGGCACTCGAGATCATTCGCCTTGGACAAAACATTTTGCGCCGACTGACAGGATTGCTCAACCTCCCCTTTTAAGACGGCGATAAAGTCATCCACTTGCTGCACCGCCTGAGATGAACCGTCTATGTTTTGAGCAATATTACCTGTTGCTGCTGTTTGCTCTTCGACCGCAGAAGCAATTGAGGCATTAATCTGGTCAATTTCCGAAACCGTATCGGAAATATCCCCAATTCGTAAAACAGCATCCTGTGTTGCCGATTGAATGGCATCAATATATTGCTGAATTTCGTCCGTTGCCCGACCCGTCTGGCTGGCTAGGTTTTTAACCTCCCCCGCGACAACGGCAAATCCTTTACCGGCCTCACCCGCGCGCGCGGCTTCGATCGTTGCATTTAACGCCAGTAAATTGGTTTGTTCAGCAATACTGTTAATCAGCCCCGCAGCCTGACCAATTTTTTCCGCCGCATCAGATAGCTTCTCAACAGAGGCTTGTGTGGCTTGTGTTTTTTCCACACCATCCGTGGATTTGCGCGAAGACAAGTTCACCTGTTGACTAATTTCCGCAATAGAGGAGGCAAGTTGTTCTGCCAGTGCACTCACTTCCCCCATATTCGTTGCCGCATGAGACGAATTATGCGTTACATTTTCTGCACGTTCTAAAATTTGTTCTGTGGAACCATGAATATCTTGCGAAACTTTCCCCATAGAATGCAATGAGCCTGACACATCCTGAACCAAATCACCGATATTTCGATCAAAGACTTCGATCAATGCTTTACGTTTTTGCGCCCGTTCACGCGAAGCTTCGCCAGCACGCACGGTTTCGTTCGCCAATTCCTCAACCTTAATCATGCTTTCCTTGAAAATGACAACTGCCTTAGCCATTCCACCAACTTCGTCCTGACGGTCTGTCGCTGGAATTTCCACCCCTTTATCCCCATCGGCCAGACGAGACATCGCCTGTGTCATTTCGTTTATTGGTGAAAGAATGCTGCGTCCCAAAAACAGCAATAAAATTCCGGATATACCCGCTGCAATCGCAAAACCGATTGACGTCACATAAGATGAAGCCGTCAATGAATCGTCAGCTTCCAGCGAGGAATGGTCAAGTTGCTGTTGAATATTTTCCCCGATGGCACCGATATTGCGATCCAGTCGATCACCGATAAGGTCAACCACCAACCCAATTTTGGTAAGAGCACCGAAATTCACGGTCCCTTTTTCCACCATTGGGCCAAACCCGGTATTTAAACCGGAAATAAGTTTATCTAAATCCTTGGTTATTAAATCGACCAAACGCTGAGACGTTTCATCCCGCGCATATTGTTTGAGCTTGTCATTATTGGAAAGCAGAAGTTTTCCATTCTCTGCCATGCTTTCAAAAAGATCTTTGTCAATTTCTTCATTCACAGCTGACAAGACCATTTTATTTGCCTGAGAAGTCACGATCAGGTTTTGACGACGTAAAAGGTTGAGAAAATCAATATCTCGACGCAGATTACTCGCCACCTGTGCCGTTTCTTGCGCTTTCGTATTGGTCCAAAGACCCGTCCCCCAGATTACTGAAAGCGCCATTAAAACAATTGCACAAATCAAAATGATTTTATTGCGAATTGTAAGGTTCATTGCATACTCCGTACAGATCAATGCAAAGCTTCTGTTTGTTTTCCATTGATAAAAAAAGCACTCCCTTTACTCAAAAAAGGAGCACGTTCTTTCTTTGCTTTATGTTTTGGCTTTGCTTGGGAGGAACTTTATCAAATAGCCGAGCAAACGAGTATGAAATAGTGCCCGTATTGTCTGTATTTCACACAGAAAAGCTCAATTTTTTGCCCCTAAGTAGATTTACGTGGTTTTGTGGGCGGAAACCCGCCAATCCACGAAAAACCATTTGGCGGATTTTCGCTCACCCTTCCGGGAGATTATAATTAAATTACATATTCCATATGGAGAAACTGATCTCTCGACATTCGATTCGCACATCGTCTTAGTCGTTATTCAGCTCTTTAATCCAGATCTCATCCAAACAATAGCGCACGTTATCCATCGGGGATATGGCAACAATGATTTGTCCAAACGCATCTTGTAAGGCGCGGATGGCCTTCAAAACATCTTCAGATAAATCTCGTTCGGTCGTTTGACGTCCCATTGCGTACATTTTTTCAAAGGCCGCCTTCTTAATCTCGTTAAGCTGATCCGCCAGCGACAAAGCAGAAAGACACGGCGTTTGCTCAAGAAGGTTTTTCATGTCACTTAAAGCCTGCAAAATGATACGGCGCAGCTCAGCATTTTTAATATGGGAAAACTGGGCATTCGGCAAAGCTGAAGACATAAACCTTCCTAACTGTAAATAAGTGGGTGCAAACGGTTGCACAAAAAGCATTCTTATTGGATAAGTGAGCTTATGTCGAAAATAATCTTATTCAACAAGCCCTTTAACGTCTTGTGCCAGTTCAGCGATGACGGTATCGCCCATAAAACATTGGCCGATTACATCAATATACCCAATGTCTATGCTGCCGGAAGACTGGATAAAGACAGTGAAGGTTTATTGCTTTTAACAGGTGATGGGAAACTTCAGGCGCGTATCGCTCATCCCAAATTTAAACTCCCAAAAACATATTGGGTTCAGGTCGAAGGTGTACCTGATGAGCTTGCTTTAGACAAATTGCGAAACGGCGTCGTTTTAAAAGACGGAAAGACCCTACCCGCACAAGCTCGCATGATGGAAGAACCCGATATATTATGGGAACGCACCCCGCCGGTTCGCTTTCGTGCAAACATACCGACAAGCTGGATTGAACTTTCCATAAAAGAAGGAAAGAATCGCCAGGTTCGACGCATGACTGCGGCTGTCGGCTTTCCCACACTGCGCTTAATCAGATATGCGATCGGTTCTTGGACACTGGATAACATCCAAACTGGGGATTGGATTGAAAAGGATGTTTCACCGGGTGATCTTCCCGAGATCAAAACATCCCCCCGCCCTTATAAAAACAAACAACGCACACGCAAAAAACTACATAGAAAATAAACCTAAAAACCAGTATTCTACATAGAATACAAAAGGGGTCGAGAATGGCGCACACAGATAAAACAAAAAGAGAAAAAGAACGTTTCGTAGCCCTGTCTTTTTGCCGGGCCGATCTTCTGTTCGAATTAAACGACAACCGTGAAATTGAATTTGTTGCCGGGGCAACGCCCGTTCTATTGGGCAAAGATGCTCAGGAAATGACAACGACTCCCTTTAGTGATTACATTCATAAAGAAGATGTCAAACTCGTAAACGAACTTCTGGACACGGCCAGCAATAAAGGGCGTCTGGATGATGCCACCTTACACCTGAAAGGTCCCAAGGGCTTAAAATTACGGGTTTCTTTATCCGGTTATCGCGTTCCCGATTTTAATAATCATTTTTTCCTTGCCCTCAAGGTTGACCCCCATCGCGGTGGTTTCGGTAAAATTGAACCGCTTAAACGCGAAGAAGAAACCAACCTGTTAGAGACTGAATCTTTTGCACAGGCTGCCTCAGAACGCGTGACATCCTTTATTCATGCTGGGGGGGATGCGCAAGTCTCCATGCTCAAAGTTAATCATCTAGATAAACTTTTGAATACGGTCGGCGCGACAGATAAACAAAAACTGTTGGGTGAAATCGGTTCGATCTTAAGCGAAAGCTCACTTGGTGGTGACACAGCGAGTCGTATTGACGACACCAGTTTCAGCTTTGCCCATGCCAGCGCAGTCGACACACAAGCCATCAATGAAAAAATCGAAGCCTTGGCCGCACAAATCCATCCTGATGGCGATATGGTGCAGGCAATATCCAGCACATTGGACGTTGACGGGGCGGGTATGAGCGAAGATCAAGTTGCCCGCGCCCTGATCCATACCATGCAGCGCTTCTGTGAGAACAAAGGGTCCGTGCGTGAAAACGCTCTGTCCGATGTCTTGTCCGGTATGATGACCAATACCGTCAAAAATGTCGGTTTTATAAAAGAAGTCGCCAAAAATGTAGATTTCGACATTCATTTCATGCCGATTAATGACTTGAAACGCGGTTACGTCCATCATTTCGAAGGATTATTGCGTTTTAAAGGCGAACGTTCCAAAGAATCGCCTTATCATATGATCTGCTTGGCCGAAGAGGTCGGCATTATATGCGATCTGGATATGGCGGTTGTTAAAAAATCAATCGAACGGGTTCACCATTTCAGACAAACACATTTCTTACCCCCTCTCGCGATTAACCTGTCCGGCATTTCCTTGGGCAACGACAAGTTCATGCACACCCTGTACAATATGTTGAAAGATTCGCCGGAAATGTCAGGACATTTATTGTTTGAGATTACCGAGTCTGCACGTATTGAAGATTTGCCCAAGGTAAATCGTATCCTGCAATCCATCCGCAAACTGGACTTCGAAGTCTGTTTGGATGATTTTGGCGCAGGCGCTGCCAGCTTTGACTACCTGAATGGACTAGATGTCGATGTGGTCAAATTCGACGGGCCTGTTGTCAAGCGGGCTTACTCAACCGAAAAAGGCAATGATCTTTTACGGGCTATGTCCAACATGTGTCACGACCTGAATATCCATACCGTTGCAGAGATGGTAGAAGATGAGGCAATGGCAAAGCACATGCAAGACTGCGGCATCGACTTTGGACAAGGCTGGTTCTTTGGTAAACCCGATCCTGACCCCATTCAGTATGCAAGTAAATTTGCTCCGACATCAAAAGTACATCGCAAATAAACAGATATATTGCATCGCACAATATTGAGCAATTCCTTAGCATATACTCATGGCAATATATACAAGGAGATAAGTTATCCCTACTTCTAAAAGATAATAAAAAATCATTGAAAACAATAACTTAATATCTTTTTGCCTGCCTATTATTTAGGCATAGCTCAGAAAATCGCCCAGTTTTTAACCTATGTTGCGCTGCAAAAAGTGCTCGCTTTTGGTTTTTCCTTTGGAAAAGCCCCGGTTTTCTTTAGATAATTCTAAACTGGCATTGCTTTTGCTCTTCTCTCCTAAAAGAGACGGATAACGTCTGCAAAAAATAAATTAAAACGGAGAGTACCAATGACGGTATTAAAAAATGGACCAAAGGCGGTTCTATTTTCAGCTCTTCTCGCCGTCATCTACTTTTGCTCAGTCAAAAGCGGATGGGCAATGGAAGCTAAAGCGCTTGAAGAACGCCTGACTTTTCTTGAGAACGAACTTAATCAAAAACAATTAAATATCGACCATATCTGGACCATGATGGCGGCTTGCCTCGTCTTTTTCATGCAGGGCGGCTTTTTATTACTGGAAGCCGGGCTGGTGCGGTCTAAAAACTCAATTAACGTTGCACAAAAAAATATTGCAGACTTCATTCTTGCAACCGTCTGTTTTGGGGCGGTTGGCTTTATGATTATGTTTGGCGGTTCCATCGGTGGTCTTATCGGTTTTGATTGGGATTTATTTGCTTTTGACAAAGTCGAAGACTGGACCTTCACCTTCTTCGTATTCCAAGTCGTTTTCTGCGGCACAGCAGCCACGATTGTTTCCGGCGCAGTTGCCGAACGTATGAAATTTGGAGGTTACCTTGCGGTAACTCTTGTCATTTCCCTTCTGGTCTATCCTGTATTCGGGCATTGGGCATGGGGGAACCTTCTGGTAACTGAGAATGAACCCTTCTTAGCCTCCCTCGGGTTCATTGATTTTGCGGGTTCTACGGTTGTGCACTCTGTCGGTGGATGGGTTGCTTTGGCGGCTATTCTTGTCATCGGCCCTCGTATCGGGCGCTATGATGAAAATGGAAAGCCGGTTTCAATCAACGGTCACAGTCCGGTTCTTGCGACATTTGGCTGTATCATCCTCTGGATCGGCTGGATCGGGTTTAACGGTGGATCAACCACAGCAGGCACCCCTGCATTTGCCCATATCATTGCAAATACCATTGTTTCCGGTGCTATTGGTGGCCTTGTTGGGCTTTTCCTCGGTCGGTTTGTGGATGGTCATTACCGCCCAGACCGTTCAATCAACGGCGTTCTTGGTGGCTTGGTCGGCATCACAGCCGGGTGTGATACCGTCAGCTTATGGGGGGCAATCTTCATTGGTGGTGGCAGTGCGGTCGTCGTTGTATTTGCCGCAGACTTCCTCGAAAAACGATTAAAAGCTGATGACGTTGTCGGTGCAGTTTCCGTTCACGGTGTTGCTGGTGCCTTTGGAACCATTGCCCTCGCCCTTGTCGCCCCAGCGGGTGCCTTTGAAGGTGGCATGTGGGCGCAACTGGGCGTGCAAAGCTTTGGTGTCGGTGTTGCCTTCCTCTGGGCTTTTGTCCTTCCCTTTTTCCTTTTTAAAATCATCGATAAGATGTTCAAAGGTGGTATGCGGGTCAGTGCTGAAGATGAGATGAATGGCCTCAACTTTGCTGAACATGCCGCAACCATGGGAGCCTCGCATGTCCTGCGGGAAATGGAACATGTCTTTGGCGGCACATCGGGGGAAGAGGAACCCCACGCAAATTTTATCGCAGCTGACGAGGCCGACGAAATTGCCTTTTATTTCAAACGTCTCATGGACCGTAACGCGTCTCTTGTCACCGGCATGCAAAAGACAACATCCATTTTGGTTCAAGCCTCACAAAACCTTACCCAAATGTCGACAAGCCTAAGCGCACAGGCAGAGCAAACACAATCGCGCGCTTTTGAATTGGAGAGCACAACACAAAACGTATCGGGCAATATGAATATTATGGCCACAGGTGTCGGTGAAGCAGGAACTCTTGCACAAGCGATTGCCAAAAATGCAGATGATATGTCCCTGACAGTTCAATCGGTTGCCAATGAAATCCGCAAAGTTATGGGGAGCATTGAAGAAATCTCAAACTCTACCGGGGAAACACAAAGCGTACTGAATAATGCCGTTGTCGAAGTCCGCCAAGGACGTGACAAGATGAAAGCGCTAGGTACCGCAGCACGCGACACAGGCCAAGTCCTGAGCTTAATCAGCGACATTGCCAATCAAACCAACATGCTGGCCTTAAATGCCACTATCGAAGCGGCCCGCAGTGGTCAAGCAGGAAAAGGGTTTGCGGTCGTCGCTGGGGAGGTCAAAAAACTTGCCGATCAAACCGCCAAAGCGATTGCGAATATCGAAACACGCGTTTTGAACATGCAAGCCGGTGCCAGTGATGCTGTTCAGGTTATGGAAAGAATCGCTGGATTGGTCGAGCATGTAAACGAAACCGCCGACGGCATTAACCTTGCGGTTGGCCGTCAAACATCTGCTGCCGATAAAATCACCGGACGTCTTAACAAGATGACCGACATGACATCTCACGTCGCAGCCGAGATCAACCGGGTTGCCACCAACACAAATGAGGCTTCCTATATGGCCGGTGATGCTGCCACACAGACGGGTAACTTGAATGACGGTATTCTCGATGTCAAACAAGCCGCCAGTCTCAGTCACAGCCAAGCCAGCAGCCTGAAAGCAGAAGCCGAACAAATTTCACGTTCAGCCCATGACCTGAATAAACTCGTTAACAGCCTGTCTTTACATAAACAGGCTCAGGAAGCCGCTGAATAATCATCATAGATGGCAAAAACAAAAAGGACTTAGAGAGCAATCTCTAAGTCCTTTTGAATTGGTAGCTGGAGGCAGACTTGAACTGCCGACCTCGGCATTATGAGTGCCGCGCTCTAACCAGCTGAGCTATCCAGCCGTCGTAGCCGTTTGGCTTCGAAGTGCGCGCTTTTTACGGCAGCACAGGGCAAGTGTCAAGCAACAAAGAGGATGTTTTTTAACTTTTTTTTGAAAGTCATACAAATTGCAGGTCGACCCTTTAAAAACAGCAGCTATTTCCCTGAAAAGTCAGGCAGCTTTCTGGATCCAACCACCACCGAGCATGCGTTCACCTTCATAGAAAACACAAGCTTGCCCCGGTGCAATACCGGCATAACCATCACGCAAAACCACACGGGCGGTACCGTCTTCGTTTGGGTAAACCGTTGCCGGTTGCGGGGGTTGCGCCGAACGGACCTTCACTTCAATCTCGCGTCCCTCGGCAGGCAGAGGTGTAAAGCCGATCCAGTTCAATTCGGCAATCGTCAATTCAAACTCCAGCAAGGCTTCTTGCGGACCGACAATGACTTGCTTTTTCTCTGCATCCAGTCGAATTACATATAAGGGGTCCGGCCATGCAATGCCCAATCCCCGGCGTTGACCGACCGTGTATTTGATGATCCCGTCATGTTTACCAACAACAGTTCCGTCCAAATGAACAATTTCCCCCGGTTCTAACGCGCCGGGGCGCAATTTTGCGACCACATCAACATATTTGCCTTCCGGGACAAAACAGATGTCCTGACTGTCGCTTTTAGAAGCAACCGACAAGCCATATTTTTTTGCCAAAGCCCGTGTTTCATCCTTGGACATATTCCCCAAAGGAAAGCGCACAAAGTCGGCCTGTTCCTGCGTCATCGTAAACATAAAATAGCTCTGGTCACGGCGATGGTCGGCCCCACGCAAAAGAATGGCACCTTGATCGGTCTTTTCCCATTGCACATAGTGACCTGTAACCAAAGCATCCCCGCCCAGATCTTTCGCCGTTTCCAGCAAATCACGGAATTTAACGGTTTCATTGCATTTGACACAAGGAATTGGCGTTTCGCCCTGTACATAGGTTTCGGCGAAATAATCCATCACATCACGTTTGAAAACTTCTTCATAATCCAAAACGTAATGGGGAATACCTATTTGATCGGCCACGCGGCGTGCATCATAAATATCACGCCCTGCACAACAGGTATTAGGGCGGCAGACAGCCTCGCCGTGATCATAGAGCTGTAACGTCACGCCAACAACGTCATAGCCCTGTTCTTTCAACATGGCAGCCGTTACAGAGCTATCTACACCACCGGACATGGCAACAACAATGCGGGTATCTTCAGGGGCTTTATCAATAAATAGAGAGTTCATTTTCTTCAGAACTTAAAAACGTTTTCATAATCGCTGTTCGGGTCCAGCGTGCGCAGTGTTTTGGATTTAAATTCACGACGGTAAATCACCAAAACAACAAATAGGGTGACCGCAATAAAAATCCAAGGGTTCAAAAACCATGAAAGCGCGGCCATACCGAAATAGTACGTCCGCATTCCCCGGTTAAAAGTTTGCACAGCCAGAGCATTCACCCGTGCTGCACGTTCAGCAATTTGCTGCGCCTCTTTCGTTTTTGCAAATTCCGGTGATGGAAATGCCCCCATTACGATCAGCATGTAATTGAACTGACGCAACGCCCACGCAAACTTGAAAAAAGCGTATATAAAAATCGTACCCAAAGTCAGTAGTTTAATTTCCCACATGACTTTGGACGCTTTGGCAACATAGGTCAGGTCTTTGGTCAAATCCTGTATTTGTTCCAATGACCCAAAAATTGCCACAACCCCACCCAACAAAAAAATAGCTGTTGAGGCAAATAACGAAATCGAACGGATCAATGTCGATAACAACGCCGCATCCGCCACACGGACTTCGCGATGTAAAGCTTGTTTCATCCATTCCAGGCGATAGTCATACATGACCGTCATCAAACTGGGCCGTGTCTGGCTGAAGCGATCCGCCCACGACGTATAACCGACCCAAGCCAGCAAGAACCAACTCAAGGCAACAATATCCAGAAGGGTTACACCATACATAAATTGGACATTCATCGCCGAGGTCCTTTATTTACCTTGCGTCTAAAGCAAACGTCCCTGCAAAATAACAGGGACTGTTCACATTAATCTCGTTCATCCAACCATGCCATTTGAATGGCTTCGAGGACTTTTTCGTTACTTTTATCCGGATCATCTTCGAAATCATCCAGTTCTTGCACCCATTTCCACAAATCAGTGAAGCGCACAGACATAATATCTACATCCGGGTGAGCATCTTCCAATTCAATGGCGATATCGTGAATATCTGACCAGCGCAATCCCATGAGACAATCTCCTCGTCCGATTAAAATTAACCGATATTACGTGTTTCCGCCGGCACATGCACAGTCAAACCGTCTAGGTCGTCAGACATGATAATCTGACATCCCAAACGAGACGTCTGTTGCAGGCCAAACGCCAAATCCAGCATATCTTCTTCTTCTTCAGATGCTTCATTCAACTTGTCGAACCATTCTTCATCGACAACCACATGGCACGTTGAACAGGCCAAAGAGCCTTCACACGCACCTTCAAGATCAATATCGTTCTTGTGTGCGATTTCCAAAACGGACAAACCGTTGGCGGCATCTACTACTTTTTCAGAACCGTCAGGGTTAATGAAAGTCATTTTAGGCATGGTTTTCTTCTCTCTTTAAAAACTGCGTTGCAAGCCTTTTATCGACTTTGGTCAAGAAATCAAGACTCAATCGCGCTTTCCAGCTTCTCTACATTTACCCCGGTCAGGGCCTCTTCAATACCCTTATCCATACGACGCTGGGCAAAAACCTGTGTTTCACGATCCAATTCTTCAACCATCGCATTGATCGTGTGACGATCATCACCCGCAATTGTTTCGTCCAATTTATTCAAAACAACATTGATATGGGCGCGTTCATCTTCATTCAATAATTTACCATCGATATGGAGCGCAGAATAAACAGCTTCCATTACCCGTTTGGCTTCCACGCGGGCTTCCGTCAAAAGGCGCACTTCCATGTCTTCCTTGGCATGGACCATGCTGTCACGCAGCATATGGGCCATTTCTTCATCAGATAGACCGTAAGACGGCTTCACCGCAACTTCTTGAGAAACGCCCGTTGTGACTTCTTCTGCTCCGACAGTCAACAAACCGTCGGCATCCACACTAAAGGTCACGCGGATACGTGCAGCCCCGGCGGTCATTGGTGGGATCCCTTTCAGAATAAAGCGGGCAAGAGATCGGTTCTGATCCACCATTTCACGTTCGCCTTGCAAAACGTGAATCGCCATTGCGCTTTGACCATCCTGATAGGTGGTAAATTCCTGTGCCTTGGCCACCGGGATCGGGGTATTGCGTGGAATAACCTTTTCCACAATTCCACCCATTGTCTCAATCCCCAGGCTCAAGGGTGTCACATCCAGCAACAGATTGTCAGAACCAACGGTCAAAGCCTCAGCCTGCAATGCGGCACCGACCGCAACAACTTCGTCCGGGTTGATATCGGATAACGGGGATTGCCCAAAGAAGTCCCCCACCCGTTTGCGCACCAAAGGTACACGGGTCGATCCCCCGACTAGAACAATGCCTTTGACTTCGTCCGGGAAGGTATCGCCATCTTCCAGAACATTGCGGCAAATATCAATTGTGCGATCCACAAGTGGTGCCGCCAGTTCATCAAATTTTTCACGGGTAATCGTGTGTTTTGAAGACTGACCATTAAATTCCAGTACAAAATCGCCACTGTCATTTTCCGTCAGGCATTCTTTCGCCATCCGTCCTGTAACCAGTGCGATTTTTACATCATCCGTCGTCAGTTTTTCATCGCCAAACTTTGCACGGCGCTCCGTCAGGAAATATTCCAAGATGGCGTGATCAAAGTCATCGCCGCCAAGGGACGCATCACCGCCCGTAGATTTAACCTGAAACACGCCTTTTTCCATACGCAATAACGAGATATCAAATGTCCCGCCACCAAGGTCATAAACAGCGTAAAGCCCTTCGGCCTCTTTATCCAAACCATAAGCCAACGCAGCGGCTGTCGGTTCGTTCACAAGGCGTAGAACCTGTAAACCAGCAAGCCTTGCAGCATCTTTGGTTGCCGTACGGGCCGCATCGTCAAAGTAAGCCGGTACAGTGATAACCGCCTTTTCAACCTTTTGCTTCAACTGATCTTCAGAACGTTCTTTCAAAGCGCGTAAAATATCGGCGGAAATTTCCACCGGCGTCAATTCTTTGCCCGAAACTTTGAGACGTACCATGCCTTCGCCTTCAATCACTTCAAAAGGCAGGGTTCCTGAAATCGATTTTACATCCTGAAGGCCACGTCCCATCAATCGTTTAACGGATGAAATCACTGTTTCCGGACGCATCAGCAAAAGCTGTTTGGCAAGTTGGCCCACAATAGCAGACCCATCCGGTGCGTAAGCCACAACAGAGGGCACAAGACCTGAGCCATTTTCATCGCGCAAAACTTCGGGCGTTTCGTCATTAGAGACGGCAACAACGGAATTGGTCGTGCCTAAATCAATTCCCACCGCCAAATCGCTGTCACCCGCATGGGGAAGTGGTGTTTCGCCGGGTTCGTGAATTTGTAGCAATACGGTTTCGATCATGGTCTTATTTCATTACCAAACGCGCTTTATGCTGGCGCGTTTCTTCCAAAAGTTTCGTCAAATATTTCAGGCGTAAGGCTAATTTACGAGCATCATCATATTGTTCTTGATCAAAAGCTTGCGCAATCGCACGTACACAATCGCGTACATCACGGCGCGCCTTATCGGATAATGCATTCACCGTATCAACGGTTTGTGCCTCCATCAAGGCTTCACGTGTTTCCATCGCTTCCATCAAGAGAACCGGATCATTCACCGTATGATCGTGGCTGATGCCCGTCATGCCATGTACACTCAACAAATAATCCGCGCGCTTAAGCGGATCTTTCAACACTTCGAAAGCTTCGTTCAAGCTAACGGCCTGCTGTTGAGACAGCGTCTTTTCCTTCGGTGTTTTGTTTGCAAACCGGTCCGGATGTAAATGACGTTGCAGTTCAAAATAGCTACGTTCCAATCCGTCCACATCCAGACTATAAGCCTTTTGCAACCCGAAACGGGTGAAATGGTCAATATGGCCGGGCGGTTGAACCGCATGACAAGTTTCGCAAAACAAATCTCCACCACCGACCGGCCCTTTGCAGGACCAACAGGGATGAACACCGCTTTTGTCGTTTTTCAGCATCATCGTTTGGTTTGATACGTCCATAGTTCTAAACAATCGCCCTTGCGCACAGCATGCGAAACCTCTTTATAAAAGAGATCCCCGCATAAGGTGCGGGGATGGCTTCCTACCTTTTGCTTTTAAACGTGGAAAGATTCACCACAGCCACAACGCCCCTTTTCATTGGGGTTGGTGAAGACAAAGCCAGAGGCCATTTGCTCTTCAACAAAATCCATTTCGGTTCCGAAGATAAACATAGTTGCCTTCGGATCGATCATAATGGTGATATCGTCGGCTGCGTCGAACACTTCGTCAAACTCATTGACTTCATCGGCGAATTCCAGCGTGTAAGACAGGCCGGAACAGCCTTTTGTCCGTACACCGATACGTACACCTTTACTCGGTTTTCCGCGTCCTTCCATCAGAACGCGGATCCGATCCAGTGCTGCTTCGGTCACGCTAATTGGGGCGGGACGTCCAGTCATGGTTGGCGTCACTCCTTCGTGATTGATTTAGTCTTTATGTTTTGTTTTATAATCTTCAATTGCTGCTTTGATAGCATCTTCTGCCAACACAGAGCAATGAATCTTCACCGGAGGCAACGCCAGTTCTTCGGCAATATCTGTATTTTTGATATTGGACGCTTCATCCAGCGTCTTACCTTTAACCCATTCAGTTACAAGTGAGCTGGACGCAATCGCAGAACCGCAACCAAATGTTTTAAATTTGGCATCTTCAATGATACCGTCCGAGCCGACTTTGATCTGCAAACGCATCACATCGCCACAGGCCGGCGCACCAACCAGACCGGTTCCAATTTCACCGGCCTCGTTGTCCATTGAACCAACATTGCGCGGGTTTTCGTAGTGATCGACAACTTTATCGCTATAAGACATTTTCTTCTCCTTTAAACCACTTCAAAGGTGGCTGTCTTTCGAAATTAGTGTTCAGCCCATTGGATGGATTTAATATCAATACCTTGCTGAGCCATTTCATAAAGCGGGCTCATTTCACGCAAGCGTTTGACTTCTTTGATAATCCGATCCGTTGCATAATCGATTTCTTCCTGCGTGGAAAAACGACCAATACCCAGTCGCAAAGACGTATGGGCCAGTTCTTCTTCAACACCGAGAGCACGCAGCACATAAGACGGTTCAAGCGAAGCCGACGTACAAGCCGACCCACTGGAAACGGCCAGATCCTTAATCCCCATCATCAAGCCTTCGCCTTCAACAAAAGCAAAGCTTACATTCAGGTTGGTGCACACGCGTTGTTCCAGATCGCCGTTGAGGTAAACCTCATCCAGTTCATTCTGGAAACGGTTCCACATATGCATTTGCAGTTTATGCAGGCGTTCGTTTTCGGTTGCCATTTCTTTCTTGGCAATTTCGCACGCCTTTCCCAAACCGACACACAGTGCTGGGGCAAGTGTACCAGAGCGCATGCCGCGTTCCTGACCACCACCATTGATCTGGGCAATGATACGCACGCGCGGACGACGGCGTACATAAAGCGCGCCCACACCCATCGGGCCATAAATTTTATGACCGGAAATAGACATCAAATCGATGTTCATTTCTTCCACGTCGAGTTCGATTTTACCAACAGCCTGTGCACAATCCGTATGGAAGAAGGTCTTGTTGGCACGGCACAGGGCGCCAATTTCTTTCAAGGGTTGAACAACGCCGATTTCGTTATTAACCCCCATGACAGACACCAGCAAGGTATTGTCCGTCATGGCCGCTTTCAATTCTTCCAGATCAATTAAACCGTTTTGTTGAACGCCAAGATAAGTGACCTCAAAGCCATCCTGTTCCATATGGCGACAGGTATCGAGAACACATTTATGTTCCGTCACAACTGTAATGATGTGATTGCGTTTATTTTTATAGAACGCGCCCACACCCTTGAGGGCCAGATTGTTCGATTCCGTCGCACCAGACGTGAAAATGATTTCTTTCGGATTGGCGTTGATGATGTCCGCAACTTGCTTGCGCGCCTCTTCAACAGCTTCCTCAGCTTCCCAACCATAGGCATGGTTACGTGAATGCGGGTTTCCGAATTTTTGAGTAAAATACGGCAACATCGCTTCTACGACGCGGGGGTCCGTCGGTGTTGTGGCTTGGTAATCCAAGTAAACCGGATGTTCCTGTGTATTTACGCCCATGTGGGCACTCCTTTTCTTCTTTTTCTTCAATCCAAAACTAAATGCCTTAAGCGGCATTACTCTTCGTCTGTTTGGCCTGTACGCGCTCTACCAATTTTTTCCAAGCTTGTACAAACATTTCCACATCTTCTTTTGAACTATTCCATCCTAGTGAAACCCGAATGGCACAGTTCGCAACATCGTCTTCAATCTTCATCGCCTTGAGCACATGAGACGCTTTCACTTTCCCACTGGAGCAGGCCGATCCGGCACTGACCATAACATTGGCAAGATCCAGCGCCATCACCTGACGATCACTGGGCATACCCACCAAGGCAAAATAGCTTGTATTGGGCAAACGTTGAACCTGATCACCAAAAACAACGCCACCGAGGTCTTTTACCTGTCGTTCCAAATCGTCCCGTAACGCTTGGATTTCAACAAAATTTACTTTTTCGCGGGCCGCCGCACCAAATCCAACGATACCGCTTAAGTTTTCAGTACCGCCGCGCATAGACCGTTCCTGACCACCACCTTTAAACATGGCGTCCAGTTTTAATCCCTCGCGCTTAATCAACGCCCCAACACCCTGTGGCCCGCCGATTTTGTGCGAAGACAAACTCGCAAAATCAAGATCCAGCGCCGAAATATCAAATTCACATTTCCCGGCCATCTGCACCGCATCACAATGCACCAACGCGCCGTACCGATGTGCAATTTCAACGATCTCGCCAATCGGTTCAATCACGCCGGTTTCATTATTTGCCGCAACCACACTCACCAGGATTGAACGATTATCTTCTTTCAACGCGGCTTCCAAGGCACCTAAATCGACAATGCCGTTACCATCAACCGGCAGAATTTCCGCATCATCACGAACCTTCAACACAGCGGCATGTTCAACGGCTGAAACCAGCACACGTTCACATCCACTGCCTTTCAAGGCCAGCGTATCCGCCTCGGTTCCACCGCTGGTGAAAATCACCCAGTCACGCGGGACGTTCACAAGGTCTGCCACAGATTCACGCGCTTCTTCCATCATGGCACGTGCTTCACGCCCCAGACGATGCACAGAAGACGGGTTGCCGACATGGGCAATCGCCGTACTCATGGCATGTGCGACCGATGGAAACACCGGCGCTGTCGCGTTGTAATCCATATATGCAATACGTGACATGACTTTAATCTTTACTCTGCAGCCTCGACCTTGGCACGAACCGCCGCATTAAACAGGTTACTCGTCCCCAGCAGTCGTTTTTCAACGATATCTTCCAAAGAAACGGAACTGAGATACAGATAAATCTGGTTTCCCAATTCGGTCCAGAGATCATGTGTCAAGCAACGGCTTTTGTTTTCACGACAGCCGTTGGGATTACCCGGTGTGCAGCGCGTTGCCGTAATCGGTTCATCCACAGAGATAATAATATCGGAAACACGCACTTCTGAACAATCGCGTGACAACAAATATCCACCACCGGGACCACGCACACTTTTAACCAAATCACCTTTGCGCAACTTGCCAAACAACTGTTCCAGATAGGACAGTGAAATCTCCTGACGTTCGGCGATATCCGCCAAAGACACTGGCGTTCCTTTGCTGTTGCAGGCCAGATCAACCATTGCCATCACGGCATAACGACCTTTAGTACTTAACTTCACGACAAAACTCCCTATTTACGCCCGCAGGAAACGACATCCAGTTTCTTTTCGGATTTATTTTCGACATCATCGCCTTCTAATTCTTCAACCCGATTCTTTAACGCATGAATTTCATTACGTAACATTTCAATGGTCCGTACCATCGGATCGGTCATACCGTCCGGCGTCCCATATGCACAGAAATCGCCATTGTCTTTCTTTTTGCGTCCCATCACCATCTTGGCCGGAATACCCACCATCGTGACACCCGGGGGAACATCTTCTAACACAACGGCATTGGCACCAATACGCGCCCCGGCACCGATAACATGCGGGCCGAGAACCTGTGCACCGGAACCCACAATCACACCGTCTTCCAGTGTGGGGTGGCGTTTACCTTCTTCCAGTGAGGTTCCACCCAATGTCACACCTTGATAAAGCATAACATCGTCGCCAACCTCAGCCGTTTCACCGATCACAACACCTGTACCGTGATCAATAAAGAAACGCCGACCAATCGTTGCACCGGGGTGAATTTCAATCCCTGAGAGAATTTTACCAACATGGGATAAAAAACGCCCCAGCAGGCGCCAATCACGCAGCCACAAAGCATGCGAAACACGATAAAACATCAACGCGTGCAACCCCGGATAACAAAGGATAACTTCCAAGCGGGACTTCGCCGCAGGGTCGCGTTGGATGAATGAGTCGATGTCTTCTTTAAATCTTTTAAGCACGGCAGACCACGTTTTGCTAGTATCTTGATCCATTTTGCGCTATGAGAAGCGTCATTGATCTGATGACCGATTGACACTATGTCATAGCTTGTTGCTAGGGAATATAGAATGCCCGACTATTTTAGTCAAGTTTATGAAGAGCAGTTTTCTATATTTTTATGCAATACCCGCAAAAAGTAGTCGGATTTTTAATTTTTTATATTCTTACCTAAAGGATTCGTCTGAGAAAAATGCCTGAAGTCATTTTCAATGGACCTGAAGGTCGCCTCGAAGGGCGTTACCATCACAGCAACGACCCAAACGCACCCGTCGCACTTTTGCTCCATCCCCATCCCGAACAGGGTGGCACAATGAACAACCGTGTGACCTACACCTTGTTCAAAGCATTTAAGGAACGCGGCTTCTCTGTCTTGCGTTTCAATTTCCGCGGTGTTGGCCGTTCACAAGGTATTTTCGACAGCGGCATTGGTGAATTATCCGATGCGGCTGCGGCACTGGACTGGATGCAAACACACAACCCGAATGCCCGCATTTGTTGGGTTGGCGGTTTTTCATTCGGCGCCTGGATCGGTATGCAACTGATGATGCGCCGCCCGGAAATCAACGGCTTTATCTCCGTTGCGCCGCCTGCAAACCTGTATGACTTTTCATTCCTTGCGCCTTGTCCGGCTTCAGGATTGGTCATTCATGGCGATGCCGATGATGTTGTACCGGAAGAATCGGTGCAAAAACTGGTGAACAAACTGGACAGCCAGAAAAACATCAGCATCAGCTACGAACGCATTTCAGAGGCAACGCACTATTTCAATAATGAAAGCGAAGCCGAACTGATCAAACAATTCGTCGGTGATTATCTTGACCGCCGCATTGTTGAGCTGGCTGCTGAATAATTAAGTCAGTACAGCAAAATAAAAATGGCCCTGCATTTCATGTGGGGCCTTTTTTTAACGTGCTTTATGCAGCGCCCCGCCGCTTATTGGTTTGGCAACACCGGTTGTACCGGGAAAAGTAATTGCCAAACCTTCTGCACTGCGCGCCGCCAAATAAGCAAAGGCCTGTGCCTCAATCGCATCACCATTCCATCCGACTTGTTCTGCGGTTCGTACATCTGCGTATAAATAGGCCCGGAACGCGCTCATCAACGATTTATTCAAACGTCCCCCACCGCAAACAATCCAGCAATTCGGCCAATCGGGAAATTCATCCTGCGCCTTGATAACTGACGCCACGCTAAAGGCCGCCAATGTTGCAGCCCCGTCTTCGACACTTAAATCATCCACCAGATCGAAGGCAAAAGATTTAAATTCATCCCGATCTAAGCTTTTAGGGGCAGGTCTTTGAAAATAAGGATGGCGAATAAAAGTGTTTACGCAATCATCATGAATATCACCACGCGCCGCGATTATACCGTCTTCATCATACGGCTGCCCGGTATGACGCTTGACCCAATCATCAATCAACGCATTTCCCGGTCCTGTATCAAATGCCAGAAGTTCGCCATCACAACCAATCCATGTAACGTTACCAACTCCGCCCAAATTTAAAATGGCAATCGGTCCCTTCAGATCTTGTTGTTGCACCAAGGCACGATGAAATACAGGAACCAATGGTGCCCCCTGCCCACCTGCGCGCACATCGGCGCTGCGCAAATCATTCACCACATCAATTCCGACAGCGCGTGCCATATCCGCGCCATTTCCCAATTGTACGGTTAATCCGGCGGCTGGATCATGGAAGACCGTTTGTCCATGAAAACCGATTAGGTCAATGTCGGAACGTGCAAACCCTTCACCCTGCAAAAAGCGTTCAACCGCCTGAATATGGCGTTGCGTCACTTGTTCTTCTAAATCACCGAAATTGTCTTTACGCCCGAAACTGGCCTGAACATTTTCACGAAAGTCTTCATCATAGGGGTAGGTTTGAAACCCCAAGAGTTCCCCGACCTTGTCTCCATCGGTCTTAATCAACGCAACATCGATACCATCCAATGACGTGCCGCTCATTAACCCCAAAACCAGTTTCACGATTGGTCACCCTTTATGTATTACTGAATAAGGCGTTACGTAATCCGTCAATAATATATTGCGAAGCCAGCGCCGCCAGTAGCACACCCAAAATACGTGAAAAAATACTTGAAACCGTTTGCCCCAATATCTTTTCCAACTTGTTCGACAGCATAAACAAAACGAGGCTGACCAGCAATACCGCCCCCGTAACAGCCAAAATTACGAATTGGCCTTCAAAATTCCCATCCTGACCTTCCATCAACAACATAATGGAAGTAATTGACCCCGGCCCTGCCAAAAAGGGGATGGCCAATGGAAAGACGGAAATATCTTCCATTTCATGTTCTGCAACGATTTCTTCGGCATTTTCACTACGTCGGATCGTTCGCTTGCCAAAAACCATTTCCAGCCCGGTCAAAAACAACATGGCCCCGCCGGCAATGCGAAACGATGACATTTCAATCCCCAGCAGACCGAGAAACTCATGTCCAATCAAAGCGAAGAAAGCAAGGATACAGGCAGCAAAGAGAACGGCGCGTAACGCCATTTTACGACGATAAGCTGCTGTCGCCCCCGCACTTAACCCGATAAACATCGGCGTTAGGCCAATCGGGTCGATAATTACGAACATCGTAACGAAAGCCTGAAGAATAATATCCGTCATTTTTATATAGAGCACCCTTGTCGTTTTATGCTAAGTAGGCCCGCCTCATAGTAAAGTAAAGCGTTTTTCAGGAAAACCCAATCCATGACCAATTACAAATCCGATTTCATTCGCATTTTGTCAGAGCGCGGTTTTATCAACCAGTGCACAGACATTGAAGCCTTGGACGAAAAAGCCGCAAAAGAGGTTATTACAGCGTATATCGGGTTCGATTGTACGGCAACCAGCCTGCATATTGGCAGCCTTTTGCCGATTATGTTGCTGCGTTGGCTGCAAAAAACGGGGCATAAACCTGTTGTTCTTATGGGCGGCGGCACCACAAAAGTAGGTGACCCATCCGGTAAAGATGCCACTCGCCCCGTTATGACGGATGAATTTATCAGCAATAACATGGCCGGTATTAAAACCGTTTTCGACAAATACTTGAATTTTGGCGACGCTGGCACCGATGCCATCATGGTCAACAACGATGATTGGCTGTCCGGTTTATCCTATCTTGAATTCTTGCGCGATTTCGGTCGTCATTTCACCATCAATCGCATGATGAGTTTTGACAGCGTTCGCCTACGCCTTGATCGGGAACAACCGCTGACTTTCCTTGAATTTAACTACATGATCCTTCAGGCTTATGATTTCTATGAACTGAACAAACGCCACGGCCTATCCCTGCAAATGGGGGGATCAGACCAATGGGGCAACATCATTAACGGGGTTGAATTGACCCGTCGCGTATCCGGCAACGAAGTTTTCGGCCTGACCGTTCCCCTACTGACAACATCCAGTGGTCAGAAAATGGGAAAAACGGCAAACGGAGCCATCTGGTTAAACGACGATATGCTGTCGGCTTATGATTTCTGGCAGTACTGGCGCAACACTTCGGATGCCGATGTCGGTCGTTTCCTGAAATTGTTCACCGAACTTCCCCTTGATGAAATTGCCAAGCTGGAAGCCCTGCAAGGTCAGGAATTAAACGAAGCCAAGAAAATCCTCGCCCATGAAGTTACCAAACTTTGCCGTGGCGAAGAAGCAGCCCTGAATGCAGCGGAAACCGCCAAGAAAACCTTTGAAGAAGGTCAACTGGGCAAAGACCTGCCGACATTCGAAATTTCACAAAGTGATCTCAAAGACGGTATTCCAGCCTTTGATGCCATGCGCCGTGTTGAATTGGCAAAATCCGGCGGCGAAGCCCGTCGCGCGATTAAAGGCGGTGGTGCACGCCTCAATGACAATGCCATTAATGATGAAAACCACATGATTACGTTGGCAGACGCCAACGACGATGGATTAATCAAGCTGTCCTTTGGTAAAAAACGCCATGCTTTGATCAAACCGGTTTAAACCAGATAACCGTCTAAACATTTAAAAGGCTTCCTTCAAAATGAGGAAGCCTTTTTCTTTATTTTGCAGGAACAGCAACCGGGGGAGGATTGTCCCCATCCCCGATTTGGAAAAGTTTGCGCAGCACACCGGGGGCAAGCGCACTGACAGGGTTCACACTGACGTCAGCATCATCAAGGTTACCCTTGACCGTGTAGGTCCATGCAAACAAACCGCCACCTTTTTCCCCGGCAGAAAACAGATTACCCAAGATCGGCACATTGCCCAGCAACGAATTTAACCCATAAGCAGGCACAACCGTTCCTGAGATATCAGCCACCTTGGCAAAGGTATAAATCTTGCCCGCCCATGTCAGACCCAGCGAAATACCGTTTGTGCGGCCATCTTTGAATTCAATCACACCACCATCATACTTAAACGGTGACACCAACGAGGAAAACCCAATACCATCGCCCTGCAAGCTATCCAGTACACCGGTTAAGGCTGCCAGGCTTAAAAGTTTTGCCAATGCCGGAACCTTGGTAATGCGATAATCATTGATGCGAATACTTCCTACAAGGGGACGGCGCGGGGCATCATCATTAATCACCCCTTCGATGGTCAAATCCCCGCCTTTCATATCGTCAAACATGTCCAAGGCCCGCAACAAAGCGCCCGCATCACCCGTCTCCATTTTCAGTCTGCGGTTCTGTCCATCCGGTGACAAATCGATCATAAAGGGCTTTCCGCCACCAACCACGCCGCTGAGATGGGCTTGCGTCCAGATTTTACCATCCGAAGACAGCGCGCCCGCCACCGTATCCAATGTATATTCGTCATCCAGCCAAACACGATCAAATCGACCGGAAAAAGTTCCGGGCAAATCCGTGTCTTTTTCCTCGTCCAACTGTGCGCTTTCACTATTTTGACGGCTGTTTTTCAGCACATGGGTCAGGTCCAGACTTTCGCCCGTGATATCCAGCTCCCATCCCACACGTGGTGAATAAAGGATTGTGCCATTCGTAATATTTGTTTTTCCGGCCTGAAAGCGGGAAACCTGCATCGTCTGAATTTGTTTGCCTTGCGCATCCAGCGCAATTGATCCGGACGCTTTTAAATCCCCACTGGACACCGAGAAATAAGGCACACCAATTAAACGCTCGGAATTAAAATTAACCTTGGCATAGGCTTCCCCTTCCCCTTCGGCTTCTTTTCGCCAATGAATAACAGGAATATCGATTTCAGCCCCTTTTAAATCAGCAAAGGCTTCCAAAATACCGATCCCGCCCCAATCTTCGGTAATGGTCGCATCGACATGAACAGGCCCATCGATAATCTTGTTGTTAAAGGGCGGAAAATCTAAGCGCAATTCCTTGATCCGTTGATCTTCGCTCACCACACCGTCCAATAAGAAACGACGTTTAAACAAAGTATTTTGCGTAAAATTTTCACGCCATTTCAAATCTGCAGGGATTGAGCCAAGGATAATTTTGCCTTCAACATCCATTCCTTTTTTGTCAACGACCAGATCAATCTCACCTTTGCTGATATCTTCATCAAACATGACATCCTTGATCGCAATGTTCGACCCTTTGGCCTTGGCCTGCACATCGACACCATCCCAATCCAGATCATTCAACAACAGGAAAGACATCGTCATATCCGTTACCGCATCACCTGACGTTTTTTTAGGGGCTATCCCTAAAGCCTTGGCAAACCCCAATGGTTTATTGTCAATAAAGGTCAAGGTATCGCGCAATGGCCCTGCCGCCGTCAAAGACAGATTAAGTCGTTGATCATATTCGTCCAAACCAACAATATCGATTTGCGCCTTTTTCAATTTGATGGTGTCGACTTCACCACTTGTAACCGTAATTTTAAAAGATTGATGATCGTATTTTGCCCAACCGCTAGCGTTTCTGACTTTGGGCATAGGCGATAAATAATCAACGCTCACGCCATCCATCTCCATATCGCCGAACACATGGTGCAAAGTGATCTCACCTTTATCATTGGCACTTAGTGAGAGATTAATTCCTGCACGATGCACTATGCCGTCAGAAATATTACTGACAACCCAATCACGCGCATTGTCATTCAATCCACGAGGCCAATACCGATATAAATTGGATGGATTGACGTTGAGCAACTCCCCGACAAGATCGGTCGAACGGTCTGGGCCATTTAAAACGCCCGCAAATGTACCTTTTAGGGTTCCGGTTGGACCTTCCCCTAAATCAAAATTCAATTCATCCAATTGAAACTGGTCTAAACGCGCATCATATTCCCCGCTCAGACGTATAACTTCCATCGGGATATAGTCTTCAATCGGTTGGGGTAATTTCACTAATGTGCCCACAGGCAGCGCCAACATGGCTTCTTGAATACGAAGTTTGCCATCCAGATCTTCATAGGCGGCACGCAACGCCATTGTATCAATTGTCAGAGCTTGTTTCGCCGGTTCAGGCAGGATGATTTTCCCCTTCGTCGATTTCAAATCCGCAAAAAAGGAACGCACTTTCCAATCTGTGTCAAAAGCAGCATTCACCTTTCCTTCCAGATCAAATTGAAGTGGTTTAAGGGCATCCAATTCCGGCAATAACAGAGATAAATCCCCCACATTGAGGGTGCCAATATTTGCTTGAGTATCTAAAATTTCGGTCGTCAGGTTATAAGAGGCATTCAAATCGACTTTTGCAGGCTTTCCCCCAAGCAAAACTTCCAGCCCAATATCCATCACCATCGTTTCGCCGATACGTTCCAATTCAAAAGACGTATTGGGCGCAATCAAGCTGGTTTGGTTTTTGCGATCATTGTAATCAAGCGTTGCTTTACTCACGACCAGCTTTTTCAAAAAGCTGAGCGGACGGTTCGCGTCCGGTGTTTTTCCGATAAAATCATCTAATCGGAAAGCGCGGTCTGCCCGCACCGTCATGCCGTTGCCCAGTTCAAAAGCAAACGTCCCATCGCCATGACGCATCAAATTAATTTGTGGTTCAATCAATTCAATACTGCTGGGGGCAACGACGCCTTTCAATAACGCTTGCGCGCTTAAAGATAAGGATGCTTCAGGAACAGAAGCCAGACGGCGACCATCCCTTGTAAAAATACTGGCACCAACAATTTTAATATCAAGTGTGCGTTCCCAGCCTTCCCAGCTCAGGACCGTATCTTTAATTTTAACCGTCATGCCACGGGTGTTGTGCGAAACAGCATCAAGAATGTAAGGGGTCAGTTGTGGCAAAGAAATCGGACCTTGCGACAACTTCCACGCAATCACAAGCGCGAGCAACGCAATCCCGGCAAGAACCGCGCTAACTATCTGGAGTGTATGTTTTAATGTCTTCCAGACCACCGGGCTTAATCCAATCCTTTTTCATACTTGATAAACAAATCCAGTTGGCGCACTGTTGCAAAAACAAGATGCTTACAGCTGGGGGAAATTATTATGACATCACTTTGGTACCAAACGGTTAACAGCCCTCTCCCACAGGCTTCTGATACAGAAAAAACAGATGTTGGTTTTCTTCACTGGCAAGAAGCCTGCGAGCGCATTGATGACACTGAACGCAAGGCGTTTGCAACCCATCTTATAAAAGATGAACAGGCACGCAAAATATTTTATGCTATTTTCGGCAACAGCCCATTCCTAACCCATTGTGTTTTAAAAGATATTTTATTCTTTTCCACCTTGATGCAAGAAGGGCCAGACAAGACCTTTAAACAGCTTATGTCAGACCTCACAGCCTTCTGGGAAACTCAACCCGAACGCGAAGCAATGGCCAAAGAGTTGCGAATCACCAAACGAAAAGCGGCCCTGACAATCGCTTTGGCTGATATTTGTCAGATATGGGATGTTTTTCAAGTTACCGACAACCTGACAACATTGGCCGAAACGTCCTTGGATTATGCCTGTGGGACACTTTTGCGCGAAGGCCATCAACGCGGGTATTTCAAATTACCCGACCCGGAAAACCATCCACAAAGAGGGTCAGGCTTGATCGTACTCGGCATGGGAAAGCTTGGGGGGCGCGAACTGAACTATTCCAGTGACGTGGATATTATTGTTCTTTTCGACACCGACGTTATTCAAACAGACGATCCGTGGGATTTACAAAAAAATATGGTGCGCCTGACCAAACAACTGGTGCAAATGATGGATGACCGCACCGCACATGGTTATGTTTTTCGCACAGATCTTCGTTTGCGCCCCGATCCCGGTTCCACCCCGTTGGCCATATCTGTTTTGGCGGCTGAAACCTATTATGAAAGTATTGGGCAAAACTGGGAACGCGCCGCCATGATCAAGGCCCGCCCGGTTGCCGGCGATATTGAGGCCGGTTACGCCTTCCTTGAAATTCTACGTCCCTATATGTGGCGCAAATATATGGATTTTGCGGCCATTCAGGACATTCATGCCATTAAACGCCAGATTAATGCGCATAAAGGCGGACATAACATTGCCCTGAACGGACATAATGTCAAATTGGGACATGGCGGCATTCGTGAAATTGAATTTTACGCCCAGACCCAACAACTTATCTGGGGGGGACGTAATCCTGACCTTCGGATTGCCCCAACATGTAAAGCCTTACAGGCACTGGTTGATGCCGAACAGGTTGAGCAAGACGTGTGCGATAACCTGATTGAAAGCTACCAATACCTGCGCAAGGTCGAACATCGCATTCAGATGACCAATGACGAACAAACCCATTCCATTCCCGAAGATGACGAAGCCGTAGAACATTTGGCAATCTTCCTTGGTTATGAAAACAAGGACAGTTTTGCCAAAGAATTCATCGCACATTTGGAACGGGTTGAAACCTATTATGCCGAACTGTTTGAAGAAAGCAGCGAAATAAACACCCACGCGGAAGAGACAGGCAATCTTGTCTTTACCGGCGGAGATGCCGATCCGGGTACCTTGCAATATCTACGCTCCATCGGTTTTGAAAACCCCGGTTTTGTCGACACAACTGTACGCGGTTGGCACCATGCCCGTTATCGTGCAACCCGAAGCCGACGATCGCGTGAAATTCTGACCGATTTGATGCCAGCCCTCCTCCACGCCCTTGCGCAAACGGCAGAACCGGACACGGCCTTTCGTCATTTTGACGATTTCCTGAGCAAGCTTCCCGCAGGCGTACAACTGTTTTCCATGTTTCAGGTCAACCCACATCTTTTAGATTTGGTGGCCGAGGTTATGGGCGAAGCCCCGCGTCTGGCTGAACACCTCGCGCGTAACTCCACATTACTGGAATATGTTCTTACCCCCGATTTCTTTACGCCCCTTCCCGATGTCACTGAATTACGCGAGGATTTGCACAAAGTTCTGGAACAGGCCCGTGATTTTCAAGATGTTCTGGACCTGTCACGTCGATGGGCCAATGACCGCAAGTTTCAAGTCGGTGTGCAGACCTTGCGTCAAATCATTACGATTAAAGAGTCAGGACTGGCGCAAACCCATATTGCAGAAGCCATTATTCAGGAAATTCTGCCCTGTGTGATTGATGAGTTGGCCCAAAAACACGGCATTATCGAGCAAGGCGAAATTTGCATTATCGGTCTGGGCAAGGCAGGCAGTCGGGACATGACCGCAACCAGTGACCTTGATCTTGTTTTTATATATGAAGCACCAGAAGATTGTATCGGATCAAACGGCGAGCGCAGCCTGAGTGCCGCACAATATTACGCACGCCTATCACAACGCTTTATCAATGCCCTGACCGCCCCCACCGGGGATGGTATGCTTTATGAAGTCGATATGCGTCTAAGACCATCGGGCAATTCCGGCCCAATTGCTTCCAGTCTGGACTCCTTTATCCGTTATCACAATGAAGCTGCCTGGACGTGGGAACACATGGCCCTGACCCGCGCACGTGTAATCAGCGGCGCGCCATCCCTTAGTGCCAAAGTTGAACAACACATTCAGGACGTTCTATGTCGACAACGTGACAATGATAAGCTTCTCTTTGATGTCGCAGATATGCGCAAAAGGATGGATAAAGAACATCACACGGATATCGTCTGGGACATCAAACAATATCGCGGTGGTATCGTCGACATTGATTTTATGGCGCAATATCTGCAACTACGTCATGCCTGCGATTATCCTGACATTCTGCAAAACAACACGATTGATGTTTTACATAAGGCCCGCGATCTGGAAATTATCGATGACGCAATGGCCAATGATTTGATATCCGCTGTCGAATTGTGGAACATCATTCAGGGCTACCTGCGCCTCACCGTTGCGGCTGAATTGAAAAAGAAAGACGGCGGTGATCTGCCTCATGCCTTAAAAGACGACCTTGTTCAGGCCTGCGGGGAACCCTCGTTCGATATGCTCTGTGAACGGATGAAAAATTCAGCAGATCTTGTTTTGAAACATTATAAACAATTGATCGATACACCGGCATCGACTATCACTTTACAAGACGATAAACAATAAGGATCACGAACCATGACACTTGAAGTAGGCAGCCCAGCCCCCGATTTCACACTTCCGACCGATGGCAACGGCGAGCTCAGCCTCTCAAGCCTGCGCGGTAAAAAAGTTGTCCTCTATTTCTACCCAAAAGACAGCACGCCGGGCTGCACGACACAGGCCAAAGGTTTTCGTGATGAACGCGCGGCTTTTGAAGCTGAGAACTGCGTTATCATCGGGGCGTCCAAAGATACCGTCAAACGCCATGACAACTTTAAAACCAAACAGGAATTGAACTTCCCGCTTGTGTCCGATGCAGAAAGCGACCTTTGCGAAACATACGGTGTTTGGCAGGAAAAAAAGATGTACGGCAAGACATTTATGGGGATTGTGCGCACAACATTCCTGATTGATGAAAACGGGATCATCAAAAAGATATGGCCCAAAGTAAAAGTCAAAGACCATATTGCAGAGGTCTTGGAAGCCGTTAAAACACTTTGAACTTTTTAGACTTTCATATAATGTTCTGATCAGTTGAGTATGGGGGATTACATCACATGGTTGGTAAAAAAAGCGATCTGGAAATTCAGGTCGAAAACGAGTTTTTAGAAGAAGCACGCGACATTATGAATCAGCTTGAAGTTCAACGCGAAAACCTGCGTTCGAACTTCAATAGTGACGACATGGCAAGACTACGCCGCAACGTCCAGCTATTAGGTGCTCAGGCCCATGCGGCCGATTTCGGTATCGTCAGTATGCTGTCACATCGTCTGGAAGATTATCTGGAACGGATCGACACAATGGCGGACCCGCATGGCGATAATGTCCGCATGTTTCTGGATAAAATTGAAGGGGCACTGGACGGCACCCTCGAAGTCGGCAAGCCAAATGCCGGGGCCGAACTGGTACGCGAACTGCCGTCCACCAGTAAATTTGTCCACGAATTTGGTGATCTGGAAAAGAAAAATATCGAAGTTCTCGTCATCGTTCCCGACAAGGCCACAGGCCATATTGTTGAACGTGAAATGGCGGAATGCGGCTATCGCGTTTCATTTGCCAAATCATCGTTTAAGGGGTTTGAAATTGCCATTCGCACCCGCCCGGATATGGTTTTGGCCTCCGGTCAAATTGATGAACTATCCGGCATCGATCTTGCCAACGCATTTTCTGCCATGCCGGCTTCCAAGGACATTCCTTTTGCCTTGCTGACCAGTAATGACTGGGGACATCCCAGCCTGAAAGCCCTGCCCCATTCTGTCGGACTGGTGCGCAAAGGAAAACATTTCGGCGACGACATCGCCGATTGCCTGCGCCGCTTCCAGATCACATAATTCTGACAGCAGTTGCATGCTATAGGCAAAAAAAAAGCGGCGGACACACTCGGAAAGGTCCGCCGTTTTTTTATCCATAAGGGGCAGTTCCTGATGACCTCAAGAACAATCAACCATTCGGTAACTGTCCCCCGAACTAATCCGAAAAAAGAGTTGAAGTTTAGATAGTCAAATGATCGTACAAAATGAGAATAAGGTTTTCGATGTTTCTTTTGGACAATGGATCAATGCACTATTTTTCAATATAACTGCATCCGATGAAACTGGTCCTTGGAATGCTCATTTAGATTTTGAAGGGCAAAAAGAAGCTTTTTTTCACTTACTCCAAAAGTGGTTGGCAGAAAAAAAAATTCACCTACTTCCTCCTACGGAATATGTTATCTGGAATTGTCCAGAAGAGGAGAAATCGTTCCTTTTTTCTGTCAGGGGAGAGCCTCAATACGGTAGCTTTAGTGTACCAACTAAAAAAATAAAAGGTTATACGATTTGGAGTATTCCTCATGAAGAAATGATATTATATATTCGAGACCATTGGCCTAAAGATGTAACAGACGAAAACGACCTAAAGTTAATAGACTTTTTTTACGGCAGCTACTGTCCTAACATTATTTGGGTGGATTCTGAAAACGGAAACCTTGTCGCAAGTTAATGACCTTTAGTTCTTTAGTTCGGGTTTAGTTTTAGTTCGCTACGAGTTCGGGGGACAGTTACCGATCTCTCGGTTTTGGTCCGGGCTTTTTAGGCAATAAAGGGCGGCCAAGCTGTTCCTCTAAGTTTTGAACAAAGTTGTCGTCGCCTAAAGGTCGTCCGGTCCTTTCGTGCTGTTGTAATTTTAAATGGTCCTTTTGCGACAAATCATCCGCGAGAAAACGCTGCCAGCTCTCAACATACTGTAGCAATGGCGCAACACGAACCAGTCCATCATCTTCTGCACACATATGTGCCCGCGCACTGCTCCAACGCCATTCTTCTGGATATTTACACAATCGGGCCCTCACGGGATTTAGTTCGACATATCTGGCACAGTTCATCAAATAAGCCTCATCCATTGGAAATGACGCAAAACCGGAAAGTTCGGGGAGTTCGGGGGACGAGTTCGGGGGACAGTTACCGATCTCTCGGTTTTGGTCCGGGCTTTTTAGGCAATAAAGGGCGGCCAAGCTGTTCCTCTAAGTTTTGAACAAAGTTGTCGTTGCCTAAAGGTCGTCCGGTCCTTTCGTGCTGTTGTAATTTTAAATGGTCCTTTTGCGACAAATCATCCGCGAGAAAACGCTGCCAGCTCTCAACATGCTGTAGCAATGGCGCAACACGAACCAGTCCATCATCTTCTGCACACATATGTGCCCGCGCACTGCTCCAGCGCCATTCTTCTGGATATTTACACAATCGGGCCCTCACGGGATTTAGTTCGACATATCTGGCACAGTTCATCAAATAAGCCTCATCCATTGGAAATGACGCAAAACGGGATTGCCACAGGTGACCTTTCCATTTCTTCTCAAAGTTGATATGACGAGTGTAACGCCGATGTGTTTCTGCCATCGCTCTACCCAAAGCCACTTCCGTTTTAGGAACCGCTATCACATGTGTATAGTTCGGCATCAAACAATAAGCCCAGATTTCAACGCCGTAAAAAAGACACCATTCAGCCAATAAATCCAGATACAACTCATAATCGGCATCACAAAAGAATGTTGGTTGTCGTCTGTTTCCTCGTTGGGTTATATGATGAGGTAAATTCGGTATTGTTACGCGCGCTAAACGTGCCATAGTGCTCTCCTTCATTTTCTGAAAGAGGTATGAAAAGCTTAGGCAAGTAATTCGGTAACTGTCCCCCGAACTGCCGGTGACCTTTCCATTTCTTCTCAAAGTTGATATGACGAGTGTAACGCCGATGTGTTTCTGCCATCGCTCTACCCAAAGCCACTTCCGTTTTAGGAACCGCTATCACATGTGTATGGTTCGGCATCAAACAGTAAGCCCAGATTTCAACGCCGTAAAAAAGACACCATTCAGCCAATAAATCCAGATACAACTCATAATCGGCATCACAAAAGAATGTTTGTTGTCGTCTGTTTCCTCGTTGGGTTATATGATGAGGTGAATTCGGGATTGTTACGCGCGCTAGACGTGCCATAGTGCTCTCCTTCATTTTCTGAAAGAGGTATGAAAAGCTTAGGCAAGTAATTCGGTAACTGTCCCCCGAACTCCGTAGGTCCCCCGAACTCCGATCCCCCGAACTCCGAACTGTGTCTCCATAATCACGCACACAGGCTGGCCTTACAGAAGATTATTACATCCCCGTCTCAGACCTCGCAGATAACCAACACCCTATTTATAGCCTTAGACTATTGCAATCATAAAAATAATCCATTTTATCTATTAATAAAAACAACATATCCTTTCTCTGCTTTGGATCTTCTCTTCCCAAAAGACAGCCGTGAAAGGATTGCCACATGATCGCAGCAAACATACGCATTACCAGCCGTCAAATTGTCGGTTTCGGTGCCGTTCTTGTTCTGATGCTTGTTTTGACTGTTATTGCCGTTTTTCAGGTCAATAAAATTGAACAAAACCTCAGCGACATCATTGATGTCAACAGCGTCAAACAACGTCATGCCATCAATTTCAGAGGAAGTGTCCATGACCGCGCCATTGCTCTGCGTGATGTGGTTTTATCTGCCTCCCCTGCGGATCGCCAAAACGAAATTACAACCATTAAAAAGCTCGCCTCTTTCTATACGGAGGCCTCTTACGCTCTGGATAAAATATTCGAAGATAGCAATCTGGTAACCGAAGAAGATCGTCGCCTCTTAGCCCGGATCAAAGAGATTGAAGCGCAAACCATGCCACACATGACACAAGTCATAACATGGAGCACAAACGGCAAGGAAAAAGAGGCACAAGCCTTATTGATGAAAGATGTTAAGCCAGCGTTGGCGCAATGGCTTTCCCGTATTAATGCTTTCATTGATTTGCAAGAAAACAAGAACAAAACCATCGCCATGCAGGCACAAAAGACGGCTTCCGGCTTTTTCTCACTCATGGTAATTATTTTGGCCGGTGCCTTTGTCATCGCAGGTGGTTTTGCATGGTGGAACATTCGTTCAATCAAACCTTTGCGTCATGCGACACAAGCCATGTTGCGCCTTGCCAATAACGATCTGGATGTGGATATCCCCCACATCAAGAATAAAGACGAAGTCGGTGAGATCGTTTCAGCCCTGCATATCTTTAAAGAAAAAGCCTTGCATATGAAACAAATGGAAGCCGCACAAAAACAGGCCGAAGAACAAGCCGTACAAAAACGTAAAGCCGAGATGGAACAACTTGCCGATCGTTTCGAAACCACCATCGGTGCGATCGTTACCGGGGTTGCAGGCGCATCGCAACAAGTCAAATCCTCTGCTGATTTTTTGGTTGAACAAGCCGATCAATCCAAAAACAGCGTGTCCAATGCGGCAAACGCTACAAAACAAGCTGTGGAAAACGTTCAAACCGTTAACGACACGGCTTATGCACTCTCGACCTCCATCCGGGACATTCATAACAATGTTCAGCAATCCACCGTCATCGCCGAAAAAGCAACCAACGAAGCCCAACGAAGCAGTCAAATGATTGGTAGCCTCGCGCAGTCAGCCCAACGCATTGGCGAAGTTCTGAAGCTGATTAATGATATTGCGGACCAAACCAACTTGTTGGCCTTAAACGCCACAATCGAAGCCGCCCGCGCCGGGGAAGCCGGAAAAGGTTTTGCCGTGGTCGCTGCTGAAGTTAAAAACCTTGCCAACCAAACCGGGCGAGCCACACAGGATATTTCCACACAAATCGAAGATATCCAAAATTCTACTCAACATGCGGTACAGGCCATTGGCGATATCAATACCATCGTCACAGAAATGAACGATATCACCCTCAGTGTCGCAGATGCCGTGAAACAACAGGATGAAGCCACCCAAACCATCAGCCAGAACGTTTCCCAAGCAAGCGACGATATGGGGCATGTGCGCGCGAATATGAATATTATGAACGATGTCAGCCAAAGTACGGAAACATCCGCCAACAGCATGCAAACCGCCGCACAACACTTGTCGGATCAATCCCGACAACTGCAAGAAGAGGTACAATCATTCTTAAAAACGGTCCGAACACCCTAGAGCCTCGCCTCCCTCCTGAATGTTAAATGTGCGGGGGGAATGCCTCGATCTTTCCAAAGACCAAGTTCTGAGATCAGCCACGAAATGAATTTTCAAGACTGATCTCAGTATTGTCATCATTTATTTGAACTTAAACCAAAAGACCAGAAACGGTTTTTCGAACTCCCGAAACTTAATTTTTTATAAGCTATTGTCTATTATGTTTAAAAGCTTCTAATTCTCGTATAAGCTTTTCATATAAAACAGTTTTTTTCTTATCACCAGTTTCTGTATCAATAATCCAAAACCCTGCCTCATCCCCAGTTTGGAAAATAAGGGCTTTTTTGCCGTCTTGAGAAATTTGATAACTAGAGAAATAGTGTCCCGGTCTCAGGAGGCTTTTATACTGCCCCTTTCTTCTTACAAACAAACCACTTCCATTGCGCGGGCGAGATATGGTCCAGTTATAAACATCATCAGTAGAGGAAGATTTAATCAAATAAGTTTCATTTTTCGAAGCTAAAATTCTTGCTTTTGTATCGCCAAATAGCTTTAGCCAGGCTGGTTCATCTTCTTTTTTCAAAGAACCAATACTGATTAATTCAGCCATTCCATTTTTTGAATCAAAAAAGCCGACATATCCCCAAATAAAATCTTTTGATAAATATCTTATCTTCGCCCCATAACCTTTCCTTGGTGTGTAGTATACTTTTTCAATTTGTCCTGTTTCAATATGTGTACGATTAATTGTTACCCCTTTATCTGTCACAGGAAACGGTGCTCCTGTTTTGTCACTCGCCATTGGAGCTTCAAAATAAGCAAGCCACTTTCCATCAGGAGAAAAACTCGGCGCATATTGAAAAATATTACCGCTATGCAACAAACGTATTGTGCGTTCTTTAGCTTGCAAGTCGAGAAGCGCAATCCAAGAACCTTTTTCTGAACCTTTGAATTGGCTAACACTGCTTTTCCTAACCGCAAGATATCTCCCGTCAGGCGAAAAAGCTGGCTCCAGCCAACTAAAATTGGGGTCTAAAGTAAAAGCTTTAAGCTCTTCTGTTTCAATATTATATAGCCCTAGTTCAAATCGGTGTTTTCTAAAAACAACATCAAATATTAAATGCTTATTATCAGGAGAAAAAATAATACTATTGATAAAAGGCCCTTTAGGCATTTTTGCCGTTGAGTTCACACCGCAAGCTGAAAGCAGCATCACCGTTGCGATTCCCCAAATAGTCCAACGAAACCTTTTCTTTAAATTTATCATTTTATTCAATTCACCACTCTTACCAGTTCAGTGCATACCTCATATCAAGACACTTCCGAACTAATTCCGTAGTCAGCTACGAAATTAAGCTTCTACGCTTTAGCTCATCCAGTCGTTAATCATCGCATCCGGGATGGCATCGCAGGCGTAAGTGAACGAGCCTTCATCGTGCAACTGCGCAAGGGTGCGGTTCAGGTGGCCGTAGGTTGCGCGCATCAGCGATCCGCCCGTTGTGATGCGGTTTACGCCGAGATCGGTATAGTCTTTTAAAGACAAAGGTGTTGCAGAGACACCGCCGAGAATATTGATGGGGGCTTTGATCTCACGAACCAATGTGCGGATTTCATCAGGGGCCACCACACCGGGGATAAAGACGCAATCCGCGCCCGCCTCTGCATAAGCTCGTCCGCGTAGAACAGCTTGATCCAAGGCATCAGGTTGCCCTGTTAAGTAAGTATCACAACGTGCGTTTAAAACGAACACTCTGTCCCCTGCTGCCTCTTTCGCCGTGGATATCGCATGAACAGCCTCTTCAATTGGAAATAAATCATCGACCGCCCCGCCCCCGGCATCTTCCAAATTCGCACCGACCGCCCCGATTTCGATAATCCGGTTGACTGTTTTTGTGATATCGCCGTACCCGGTTTCCATATCCATTGTGACGGGGACAGCAACGGCGCGCACAATGCGTTCAACGGCTGCAAACATTAATTCGGGATCAAGGTTATTACCATCTGGCAAGCCGTGGGAATAGGCAATCCCCGCGCTTGTCGTCGCAACCGCAGGAAAGCCAGCGCGAGCAATCATTTTCGCGCTGCTGGCATCCCATGCATTTGGCAAAATAAAAGGCACCCCTTTATGGTGAAGATCGTAAAATATCTGTGCCTTTGATTTTGTCATGTCACTTACTCGTCATCCGATCCTTTAATCCGGCTGGCAAGAGCCGCCGCCATAAATTGATCAAGGTCCCCATCCAAAACAGCTTGGGAATTCGAAGTTTCCACGCCTGTGCGCAAATCCTTGATCATCTGATAGGGTTGCAGGACATAAGAGCGGATCTGATGGCCCCACCCAATTTCCGTTTTTGCATCATGTTCGGCCTGACTTTCAGCCTCACGTTTTTGCAGTTCTGCTTCATATAGGCGCGCACGCAGCATTTTATAAGCGGCTGCACGGTTTTTATGTTGCGAACGGTCATTCTGACACTGCACCACAATCCCGGTCGGAATATGTGTGATCCGAATGGCTGAGTCCGTTTTGTTAACGTGCTGCCCACCGGCACCGGAGGCACGGTAGGTATCAATGCGCAGGTCTTTTTCTTCGATTTCAATCTCGATATTGTCGTCAACTTCAGGATAGACCCATACAGATGAAAAACTTGTATGTCGGCGCGCAGAACTGTCAAACGGTGAAATGCGCACCAAACGGTGAACGCCACTTTCCGTTTTTAACCAGCCATAAGCATTGTGACCGGAAATTTTAATGGTTGTCGATTTAATACCGGCTTCTTCACCCGGTGTTTCTTCGATATATTCGACCTTGCATCCGTGCTGATCTGCCCAGCGGGTGTACATGCGCAACATGATATTTGCCCAATCGCACGCCTCGGTCCCGCCGGCACCGGAATTGATCTCAAGGAAACAGTTGTTGGCATCGGCTTCACCGGACAACAAAGTTTCGATCTCTTCTTTGGCAGCGCGTTCCTGCAAGACGACCAGAGCCTCTTCTGCCTCTGTTACCGTATCGGCATCATCTTCCATCTCGCCCATTTCGATCAATTCGATATTATCGGCAAGTTCCTGTTCGGACTCTTCCAGCGCCTTGATGCCATTTTCAAGACGTGTGCGTTCCTTCATCAGTTCTTGTGCTTTTTGCGGATCGTTCCAAAGGTTTGGATCTTCGCTCAACGCATTCAGTTCTTCCAGTCGTCGCACAGCATTGTCGTAATCCAGATGCTTGCGCAACAAGGTTAGAGATTTGCGGATTTTTTCGACCTGAGTTTCGACTTCGGCACGCATGGATATTTTCCTAAAGAAAAGAATAATCTGATGGAACGCTATTTAAACCGTAATAGGCTTGCGGTCAATATAGACCACCGCCTGTGTCCACATCGCCCGGTGTGATAATCTCATCACTTTGCCCTTCCAAAACGCGATTGCTTTGGCTGGGCGATGTCCCTTGTTTAAAGGCTTCCCAAATAACATTTTGATCGCCAATTTTCGCATCCTGCCCAGTACGCGCATTGACACGAACCATCCGTACCCCGTCCGGGATACGAAACGGTGTTGCCGGTTTATCCGCCAAAGCTTCCTTCATAAAATCACGGAAAATAGGTGCGGCGACACTTGAACCTGTTTCGCGTCTCCCCAAAGGAATGGGGGTATCAAAACCGACAAACACACCCGTGACAAGGTCGGGGCTAAAGCCCATGAACCAGCTGTCGCGTTCCTCGTTGGTTGTCCCGGTTTTACCAGCAAGCGGTTTACCTACGGCGGCGACACGCCGCCCGGTACCGCGCTTGACCACGCCTTCCAGAATAGACACGATCTGATAAGCACTTTCCGGTGAGGTCACACTTTCACGGTTATCAATGATTTGCGGGACGGCTTCATCGCCCTGCCACTGCATCGCCATACAATCAGTACAATCGCGGGTATCATGTTTGAAAACCGTAATCCCGTCCCGGTTTTGAATGCGATCAATCAAGGTCGGCATGATCCGCTTGCCACCGTTTACCAGCATCCCGTAAGCCGCCGCTAGGTTGATCAGCTTCGTTTCCCCTGCCCCCAGCGCCATTGACAACGTTTCTTGTAAGTTGGGGGTAATGTCGAAACGTTTGGCATATTCTGCAACTTTTTCCATGCCTAATGTCTGCGCAAGACGTACCGTCATCAGGTTTCGTGATTTTTCAACACCCAGACGCATGGTTGACGGACCGTAAAATTTATTACTGTAGTTATCAGGACGCCATTTCGGCTGCCCCGGCCCTTGATCCAGAACAAACGGCGCATCCAGAATCAGCGTGGATGGCGTATAGCCTTCATCCAATGCCGCCAGATAAACAAATGGTTTAAAGGCGGAACCGGGTTGGCGGTTGGCTTGGGTTACACGGTTAAATTGGCTGCGTTCATATGAATAGCCCCCGACCATTGCCAGCACACGCCCTGTATGCGGGTCCATTGCGACAATGCCGCCCTGCACACCGGGGATTTGGCGCAACGCATAATGCTGAATGTGTTTTTCTTCGCCCTCTTTTTGCGCAAAAACAGGTTTAACCCAGACGACATCACCCAGTTTAAGAACATCGGAGGCACGAGAAACCCGTGGGCCAAGTTTTTGTCCTTCAATCCACGGGCGCGCCCATTTCATTTCTTCTAAAGGAACCGTTCCCTGATTGCCACCAACAAAGCCGACATCTGCACTTTTGTCATGAACTTTCAGCACGACACCGAGTTGCCAGTCCGCAGGTGCCCCTTTAGGCGCTGTTAAATCGGATAACTGCTGTTCCCACGACAGGATATTTTCCACCCGAGTTACCGGACCGCGCCAGCCATGCCGTCGGTCATAAGTTTCCAGACCGTCTTGCAACACCCGTTGGGCCACACTCTGAAGATCAGGGTCCAATGTCGTATGTACGGACAACCCGCCTTTATAAAGTTTGTTTTCCCCGTACATATCCACGAGTTCACGGCGGACTTCCTCGGCAAAGTAAGGCGCATTGACAAATTCTGTTTCAGAACGCGATGCAACTTTTAAAGGTCGTTTTTTCGCTTGATCGGCCTCAGCTTGACTGATCAAACCTTCAATCGCCATACGTTCAATCACCCAATTGCGTCGTTCAATCGCCTTTTGGGTTTTACGAATGGGATGGTAGTTATTGGGCGCTTTGGGTAGGGCTGCCAGATAGGCTATTTCTTCAATCGACAAATCCCCTAAAGATTTGTTGAAATAGTTTAACGCCGCAGCCGCCACCCCGTAAGACCCATACCCCAGATAGATTTCATTGAGGTACAGTTCAAGAATACGGTCTTTGCTCAGGGCTTTTTCGATACGCAAGGCAAGGATCGCTTCCTTAATTTTGCGCACATATGATACTTCATTTGTCAGCAAAAAGTTTTTCGCGACTTGCTGGGTAATGGTGGATGCCCCAACCAGTCGCCGCCCGGACCCGACATTGCGAAGGTTCGTAACGATTGCGCGCGCGACCCCCATCGGATCAACACCAATATGATCATAAAAATTTTTGTCTTCTGCCGCTAAAAACGCACGAGACACCCGCAACGGAATGGCTTTGATCGGCACGAAAACACGGTTTTCAATGGCATATTCCGCCATCAACTGACCATCACCGGCATGCACACGGGTCATCACCGGCGGTTCGTAATCCTTAAGCTGGGTATAATCGGGCAAGCCTTTGCCAAAATGGTAAAAACCATACAAAACGGCCCCTGCGCCCAAAAGGGCAAAAAACAGACAAACCGCCAATAATCCAGTGATGATTTTTAATATTTTCACAAGTCTTAACCAAACAATCCAACAACAAAAGGACGGCAGTATAACCGCTCGGGACTAAATGTCTTGATTTTTATAAACGATTGGCTTCTTCAACCCGGTTAAAGTACCGATTGATTGACGTTTTAATCGCATCAGCCAGTTTCGCACGATGTTTTTTGGACCGCAACGCCCGTTCATCATACTTGTTTGACAAGAATCCGAGTTCGATCAAAACGGCAGGCACATCCGGTGCCTTCAACACGGCAAATCCGGCAAAACGGTGCGGATTACGTAACACATGACCGGACAAGGAGATATCTTTCACCAAGGTTTCAGCAAAGCGCGAAGATTGGTTTTTCGTATCACGTTGTGCCATATCCAGCAAAATAAAGCTTAAATCATCCGTCGTGGATGACAGGTCCACCCCCGCAATTAAATCCGCCTTGTTTTCGCGCTCCGCCAAGGCTTGTGCTTCCTTGGATGAGGCCCTTTCAGACAAGGTATAAACGGATGCCCCGCGAACTGATTTATCGCGAAACGTATCGGCATGTAACGATAAAAACAAATCAGCACCGGCCCGACGTGCAATCGCGGTTCGTTCACGCAAAGGGATAAAAACATCACGATCACGGGTTAACACCACCTTGTATCGCCCTGTTTTTTGCAACGTGTCGCGTAACTGGCGTGCGATTGCCAAAGTGATATGTTTTTCGTACGCCCCGCTTACACCACGCGCACCCGGATCAACACCGCCATGCCCAGCGTCAATAACCACCACATGTTTGCTTTTCTTGGCAGGCTTGGATGGTGGTAAAATTGCAGGCACACGCGCTTGCTGCACATGGGCACGATTTTCAACAACTGTCGGCGTTGGTGTAGAGGCCACTTGATCGGGATAAACCGCAGGCTTCATCAAGGCCATAAATGTTGAATGATCCGTTGGCACCAAATCCATGACAAAGCGCCAATTCCGGACCTGTCCACGCGGAGCCAACATCAAGGTTTGCTTGATTTTCACAGGTGCATTTGCATCCAGCACAATCCGTGACGTTCCCGTTTTAAACAGGCCGTAGCGAAAACCGCTTAACGCCCCGTACATACGAGGATTGAACCCTTCAGGCAATTGCCAACCCAATTCGGGAAAATCAACAACAACCCGGTAGGGCTCGGCCAAGGTTGTCACCTTAAAGCCCACATTATCGCTGACTTCCATAACAAAGCGGGTATGGTCGGGATGTTGACCGACGCGCACACTTTGTACAACAGGCATGCTGCCATCCTGCGCTAATGCGATATCTGCGAATCCTAACAGACAGCAAAAGAGCAATAAAGTTTTGAAAAATGGTACCTTTATGGTTCGATAGCTCGACATCTTCGCTCGACGATAATAGATTAAAAACACGGATTATATAAGTGCGACTCCTATGATTTACCTCATTTTCATAACTGACTGCAAGAGGGTGATGCAAAATTCATATAAGGTTAAAAGTAAAGAAAATCATAAATGACGCGATTAAGACATTGTGAAATTAAATTCCTACCGTTATGTTAACGACCGCGTGAAAAAGCACTCCTGTCTGTAAAAGCTCCATTTTCGGAATAATTTATCCTCACAAAAATGGAATAAGGTTTAAGCAAGACCGATGTTCACGCCGATTTGACGCAACTTTCAATTTGCGCGAAACGAAGTGCTAAAGCGACTATACACTTAATTTCGAGGTTTTCATGCCGGCAAGAGCAGACCACATGACCAGATCACATAAAACGGAACTGTCCGTTTTATGTTCTGCATTGGGCGCCGCCGACATTTCGACCATTTATTTCAATACAGACTATCGCAGAAATACATTGGCGGGTTCAGCATGCTTTGAGAAGCGCTCCCCGAAAAGAACGGTTTCTGCATATCGGAGTTACAGGCCTAATGGCAACCAAACGCATGCTTATCGATGCGACTCATCCGGAAGAGACCCGGGTCGTCGTTGTCGATGGAAATCGACTAGAAGAACTGGAATTTGAATCGGCGAGCCGTAAACAGCTCAAAGGAAACATATATCTCGCAAAAGTCACCCGTGTAGAGCCTAGCTTACAAGCTGCCTTCGTTGAATACGGTGGCAATCGACACGGATTTCTTGCTTTTAACGAGATCCATCCGGATTATTATCAAATCCCTGTATCGGATCGTGAAGAATTTGAAGCCGATATTGAGGAAAATAACGAGGATGCGGCCTCCTCGCCCGCAACAGAGGTCGAAGAGTCAGGTTCCGATGATAGCGAGCAGGTCGAACATATCCGACCGCATTATCGCAATCAGCGTCGCTATAAAATTCAGGAAGTGATCAAAAAACGCCAGATCATTCTGGTGCAGGTCGTTAAGGAAGAGCGCGGCAATAAAGGTGCAGCCTTAACCACGTATCTATCCCTTGCGGGCCGCTATTGCGTCTTGATGCCCAACACGGATAAAGGCGGTGGGATTTCCCGTAAAATTTCCAACGTCAAAGACCGCAAGCGTCTTAAGTCTGTTTTATCTGAGCTCAGCATCCCCAAAGGGACTGCCGTTATCGTCAGAACAGCCGGTGCGGAACGTTCAAAAGCAGAAATCAAACGCGATTTTGAATATTTGATGCGTCTATGGTCCAATATCCGTGACGTAACCCTGCAAAGTCAGGCACCTTCGCTTATTTATGAAGAAGCCAACCTGATCAAACGTTCAATCCGCGACATGTACAGCCGCGATATTGACGAAGTACTCGTTGAAGGCGAAGAAGGCTATCGCACAGCCAAGGACTTCATGAAAATGTTGATCCCCAGCCATGCGAAAAAGGTTCAGCCTTATCGTGATGAATTGCAAATCCCGCTTTATCACCGTTATCAGGTGGAAGGCCAGCTGGATGCGATGCACAGTGCCATTGTTCAACTGCCTTCTGGTGGTTACATTGTGATCAACCCGACCGAGGCACTCGTCGCCATTGACGTGAACTCCGGTCGATCCACCAAAGAACGCAATATCGAAGAAACAGCGCTGAAAACCAACTTGGAAGCCGCCGACGAAATTGCACGTTCTTTACGTTTGCGCGATCTTGCCGGTTTGATTGTGGTCGATTTCATTGATATGGAAATTTCACGCAATCAGGCACAGGTCGAACGCCGCATTAAAGAAGCCATGAAAAACGACCGTGCGCGGATCCAGATCGGACGGATCAGTCCATTTGGCCTGCTGGAACTGTCGCGTCAACGCTTACGCCCCAGCTTCACAGAAACCAGCACGGAAACCTGCCATTTCTGTCATGGAACCGGGGTTCGCCGTTCCCTTGAATCAACAGTACTTCATGTTCTGCGCGTGATTGAGGAAGAAGGCATTCGCCGTCGTTCCGATGAAATCACCGTTCATGTGCCCACGCAGGTTGCGCTTTATATTCTCAACCAAAAACGCGACCAACTGGCGGGTATCGAAGAACGCTATCAAATGACTGTTCAGCTTTTGGGCGACGATAGCCTTGTTTCGCCTGAATATAAACTGGAACGGATCAAAGCCAAAAGCGCACAAGAAGCCGGCGTTCGCCCTCTTGGCCCGGAAGATTCCACTCATTTGGACGAAATCCGCGGTGAAGTTCTTGATAGCAATGACGAGGAACAGGACGATGACGGACGCAAACGTCGCCGTCGCCGTCGCCCGCGCCGTCGTAAGAATGAAGGTCAGGTCAGCGAAGAAGTTTCCGAAGATTTAGAGGTTGCAGAACCTGCTGAAATCGAAACGGAAACGGATTCAGATGACGACAATGATGATGATAAACCGCGCAAGCGTCGTCGTCGCGGTAAACGCGGTGGTCGTCGTCGTTCTCGCCGTCCAAATGAAGATGATCCTGATTTTGATGAAAACGAGTCTTCACAAGATGACGCTGACGCGGATTCTTCAGAAGACCTTCAGGACGCAGAAAACAACGAAACCGAAACGACATCCAGCGACGATACGCAAGAAGAAAGAACACGCCGTCGTCCTCGTCGTCGCGGTATGCGCCGTCGTCGTAATGACGATACACCTCGCGAAACAACAGATGTTTCTGTTGTCGAAGCAACAGAGGAAAACTCCCCTTCAAAGGATGACACCGCCGTTGCAGAGGCCGTGGATACAGAAGCATTGAGCGTAGAGGCGGAAGAAGAAAAGCCGAAACGCAAGCCTGTACGTCGCCGCACAACACGTAAAAAGAAAGACGAGGAAACCGCACCGACCTCTTCTGACGAAAGTGCTGATACACCTGTTGAAACGCCTAAGTCAGGCGATGAGACAAGTGAAACCGAGGCCAATGCAGAGGCGGAAAAGCCAAAGCGGAAAACCACAACACGTCGACGCACCACAACCACGCGTAAGAAGAAGGTTGAAACGGATGGAAATGAAACCGATGCGAGCGTATCGGATGCAGCACCATCAGAGAAACCCAAACGTCGCACAACACGTAAGGCAAAGACTGCTGATACGGTAAAAACAGAAGAACCAAAAGCAGTTGTTGAAAATAAGGTTGAAACTGTCGCAATTGCCGCAACAGGCGTAATCGTCAAAAACAGTGATGGTTCCCAACAGGAAATCGCTGACGATAAACCGAAACGCAAAGGATGGTGGAGCCGCTAACGCCCGCTAGCCCTGATACAAAAAAAGCCCGAAAGAGTGATCTTTCGGGTTTTTTTGTTCATACTTCGGTAATAATTCAACACTTTATTTCGGTAAAAACTGTGCTATATTACAAAAGCTCAGAGAAACACGTTTTTTCATATAATGCTTAATTCAAAGGAATGAAAAGACCATGTCCGTTACAATCAAATGCGGTGAAGGCGAACATTGCCAGCACTGTAAGTTCAATGGCACCTTTAACTGTGTCAATCAAACTGTAAGTTTCAGCAAGAACAAACTGGGCCGTTGCGACTGGTTTTCAGATAAACCCGGTTCGTCAAAACATATTATTAAAAACGTTACTTGAGGAATGCTTTTAAACGGTTTGCCGCTTCAACCATATGTTCGAAGCTGCCCGCATACGAAAAACGCATAAAGTGATTCCCACGTGCCCCATCGAAATCGACGCCGGGCGTTGTTGCAACGCCCGTTTTTGCTAGGATCGTCTTGCAAAACTCTTGTGCATCGTTCGTCAGGTGCGCCACATCTGCATAGATATAAAAGGCGCCATCACTCGGGGCCAATTTATCAAAACCAGCCAGAGGGAGTTCGTTTAACAACATTTCCCGGTTGCGGGCATAATGCGCAACATTGGCATCCAATTCTTCGCGACAATCAAACGCAGCCACGCCACCGAACTGCGATAAAGTCGGCGCCGATATAAACAGGTTTTGCGCGAGACATTCAATGGCACGAACCATATTATCAGGCACAACCATCCAGCCCAAACGCCAGCCTGTCATGGAAAAATATTTTGAGAAACTGTTAATCAGAATAACATCTTCACTAAATTCAATGGCTGTATCGGCACGATGATCATAGGTAATGCCGTGATAAATCTCATCTGAAATAAACCGGATCCCTTTGGCATCGCAATAGCGGCACAAGCCCTGTAAATCTTCACGCGACAGCATGCTGCCTGTAGGGTTTCCCGGACTTGCCACAATCAGACCATCCAGTTCTACGCCTAACTCATCCAGCATTTGCGGTGTTGGCTGGAAATGAGTATCCGGGCCAACAGGAATTTCAATGGCTTCAAACCCCAACGCTTTTAAGATATTACGATAAGCCGGGTATCCGGGAGCCGTTAAGCCCACCTTATCCCCTTGTTCAAAAGCCGATAAGAAAGCCAGTAAAAAACCAGTTGAAGATCCGGTCGTCACAACAACGCGGCGCGCATCCAGACTGACATCGTAATATTCTTTATAATATTGCGCGATCCGTTCACGTAAAGCCGGAATGCCCAGTGCCTCGGTATAACCGACTTTATCAGACATTAATGCTTTTTGTGTGGCTTCCAATACGCCACGCGGTGCGCTTGTGCTGGGTTGTCCGACTTCTAGATGAATAACATCCCCGCCCTGTGCTTCCCGTTCGTTGGCAGCGCGCATCACATCCATCACAATAAACGGTGCAACACTGCCGCGTTTTGAAATTTTTAAAGCCATTATTCCGCCCCTGTTGTCAAACCGTATCCGCGTGGATCGTTCATGGCACGACAGCTTTCCGGTTCTGCATGCAGGCCACCGGGACAAACGATTGCATTTACAATACCAATCCCACCTTCAACACCAGAAAGTTCATAGCCCAAGGCCTGCAATTTCCCCACAACATTTGTGTCCAGATTGCTTTCATAAAAGACCTTATCCGGTGCCCCGCCATGATGGGTACGCGGTTGGCTCATGGCTTCTTGCATGGTCTGTTTTGCCATAAATGTGCGCGCGGCAATATTGACCAACTGTGTCGGTGCCGTCACACCGCGTGAAGCCGCACCGGCAAAATAAACTTCATTGGAATTTTCATTCACAATTAACATCGGTCCCAAAGGCATTGGCCCCCGACCATTTAGCCCCGGTAACGCCGACAACAAAACCCCTGTTTGAGGGGCGATACGTCCAACACCAAATGCGCTGTTCATACTGACGTTACAGGCAACCCCCGTACCAAAACTGTCAATAGCCACCAAACTCAGCGCAGAGGGTGCTTCCGGTGTCACTTGCGGTGGATTGGGGAGTGTATTTGCAGGCTGATGACGATCCATGCTCATGCCTTGCATCAGGTTTTCGATGTAATCCTGCGTCAACAAGGCATTGATATCTTCACGCGCACGGCCATCCGGGCTGACCCATCTTGCACGTTCTCCATAAGCACGCATAGATGCTTCTGCTAAAAGATGGGCGCGTGTTGTTTCATCCGCAGAGGCAAAGTCGCCGTTTTCAGCCAACATTGACCAAATTTGTGCGCCAACAACGCCGCCAGCCGCAGCGGGTGGGGCAAAATGGGCAACACTGAAATTATAAGGCAATCCTTTTACCGTTTCACGCCACTGAGGAAGCGCATCACGTAAATCTTCGGCTGTCAGGTAACCGCCAGCTTTTTTAACCGACTCTAAAAAACGCTTGGCAAAGGTGCCGACATATAACGCCCCCGGTCCCTTGGTTCGAATTTCAGTCAAGGTCGCAGCCAAGTCATACTGTTTAATAAAATCACCCTCGTGAACCGGTGTTCCATCTTCTTTAGCAAAAACCCGTGCAGCTTCGTTATCACGAATAAGTGCCTCGCCAACAGGGCGCAACTCTGCTGCCAGCGCCCTTGACACCTGTGTCCCAAACCGGGCCAGATTTTCCGCCGGGGAGATCAACTGTGCCCAACGCAAATCCCCATATTTGGATTGCAAAATGAAAAACCCGCGCGCGTTCATCGGGACACCGACCGGACGCACCGTCCCTGCAGGAACCGATTGCGGCGCCTTGCTTAAAAAATCAAGGGCTTCGGTTTTATTGTCTTTACGATCATGGATCACGCAAACCCCGCCCCCACCAAGACTGGCAGAAGACGGCATGGTCACTGCCGAGGCAAAATACATCGCCGTAACAGCATCCGCAGCCGTCCCCCCGGCCGATAACACATCGCGACCGATAAGGGCCGCGCGCGGTTCATCGGCAACAACAGCACCGATATATCCCTTTACAGAACCGATTTTGCCTTTGTCCTGCTGACTGTCCAGTGCGCTACACGCACTTAAAGAGACAATCAAAGTGCAAGCCGCCAATTGACGCAACCCTGTTGTCAGGCTAGCTTCCATAAAGACCTTTTGATTTAGACGGTGATAAAGCGTGCGAAAAACCATTAAATTACTTTTCTTTGTCGTTCTGTGGAGCGTGACATTCCCGGTTTCCAAATCGCACGCCATATCCTTTGTGCGCGATGCAGAAATCGAAAGAACGATTGCTCTGTTTGCGAAACCGATATTCGAGGCAGCCGGCCTCAGCGCCGACAACATTGAAATCTATCTGGTAAACGATAGTCGACTCAATGCTTTTGTTGCCAATGGACAAAAACTTTTCATCCATACCGGCCTATTACAACGTAGCAAAAGCCCTGAGCAGGTAATTGGTGTCATCGCGCACGAGACCGGGCACATTGCGGGCGGGCACTTATCACGTATTCGTCAAAAAATGGAAGAGACTTCCCCCGAATCCATTCTCGGCTTTATCTTAGGCGGTGCCGCTATCCTTGCCGGACAACCCGGCGCAGGCAGTGCGATTATCATGGGGGGACAAGATATGGCCACACGATCACTGCTGAAATACAGCCGGACCGAGGAAGCGTCTGCCGACCAAGCCGCCGTCACTTATCTGGATGAAACCAAAACATCGACACGCGGCCTGTTGGAATTTTTTGAAATTCTGAAAAAAACGGAATTAAGCTCTACATCCCAACAAAATCCCTATATCCGCACACACCCCCTGACCACGGAACGAATTACCTTCTTGGCAGCACATGTTGCAAAATCCCCGCTGAGTGACATCCGGGTTTCAGATGAATTTATTGAACTGCACGCGCGCATGCGCGCAAAACTAGATTCTTATCTTTTATCCCCAACCCATACCTTTCGCTTATATCCGACAAGCGATACCTCAATTCCCGCTCGCTATGCGCGTGCACAGGCTTATCACAAAGACAACCAACATGAAAAAGCCATTGCGGAAATTGACGGCTTGATCGCAGACCATCCAAATGACCCTTATTTTTATGAACTCAAGGGCCAAATCTATTTTGAAAACGGCGATATTGAAAATGCGATTGAAGCCTATAAAAAATCAGTCGCGATATTACCCAAGCACCCCTTGCTCCTGCTCGCATTAGGGCGCGCGTATCAGGAGTCCGGCAAGGATGAGTATCTGCCGGAGGCCATTGACCTGCTTGAACAATCCATCAAACAGGACAACACATCCTCATTTACATGGCGTCAATTGGGCATCGCCTATGGACGTGCCAATCGCATGGCCGAAAGCTCCCTTGCACTGGCAGAAGAAGCCTATCTTCAACGCCATTATAAAGAAGCTATTTTTCTGGCAGGGCGTGCGGAAAAAGAATTTAAAACAGGTTCTCCGCAATGGATCCAAGCACAAGATTTGCGCCTTGCCTCTGAAAGATTACAGAAAAAACAAAACAAATGACACGCTTGCCCTCCTTATTCGGTTTCCTGACCCTTTGTCTCATCCTCAATGGGTGCACGACACAAAGGGCCTCTTATGACGAACAGCCCTATAAAATAGGAACTGGCAGCCGGATAGATATTCTTGATGGTCGTGAACGTTTTTATAAAGGGCACAGACCGCGCGGCTGGACGCTGTCCGGTCTTGACGAAGACGAGATCTTTTCCTCAAAAAAACAAGTGCGTCATATCTTTCAAACTCAAAAAGAGGGACAACAAGGGCTTCATATCCAGAATTTCAAACAAGACTATATTCTGGCACGATATACAAATACTCGCCTTCTCGTAACGCCCTATCTATCTTGGTACTGGAACGTATCCGAACATAGCGGAACGCGACATCCTGTTCGCTTACTCATCGGTTTTTATAGTGGAACGGCGCAATCACCTGCCCTTGCGCAAGAACAATTCGTCTGGAATAAAGACAAGCTGCCCCCTTATGATCGTTTACTGGCCATCGGGTTTGACGATTTGGCCTTAAAACGTGCAACCCTCTATCCGATGGGTAATCTGAAATATTATGTGCAGCGCGGTGGTATTGAACAGACGAACCAATGGTATTTCGAGGCGGCAGACTTGTCCATTATTTACCGAATGGCCTGGCCACAAGACGATGCCGGAAAAACCTTTATCACCTTTGTCGGTTTTTGGGCCGATAACCAGCCCGGTATCGGCGGAATAACCTTCTCAAAGATAACGCTTTCACGATAAGTCTACTTGCCTCTTGTGCCTGACTGGCCCATGATGGGAAAATGAAAAACTAATATTAGGTTCACGAATTCATGTTACGCATTTTTACTGTTTTATTCCTTTCATTTATTGTTTTCTCCCCCGCCAGCGCGGCAGATCAACTTTCGACCACTCAACAGGACGAAGTGCGCAAGCTGGTGCGCGAAACCTTATTGGCAAACCCTGAAATTTTGATGGAAGCCATGAACGTCCTGCAACAGCGTCAGGAAGAGCAAAAAGAAAAAGCACAAAAAGCAACACTGTTGTCCCTTGGGGATTCCATCGAAAACGGTCCCTTAACACCCATCGCCGGCAATCCCAAAGGCGATGTGACGATGATCGAATTTTTCGATTACCAATGTGGTTATTGCAAACGCGCCTTCCCCGGCGTCATGGAAGTAATCGATAGCGATAAAAATATTCGTTATGTCTTGAAAGAATTTGCAATCCTTGGCCCTGAATCAGAAGTTGCCGCCCGTGCCGCATTGGCAGCAAAAAAACAAGACAAATACTTTGAAATGCATACAGCATTGATGACTATTCGCGGTCGCCTGAACACCGATAAAATCATCAAAATTGCAGAAGACGTTGGACTGGATGTTCAGCGCCTGAAAACCGATATGCAAGGCGATGACGTCAGTGCGGAAATCCTTTCTACACGTGCCATTGCACAGCGTTTAAATATCACAGGAACACCTGCCTTTATTATCGGAGATCAGATCATTCCGGGGGCCATTCCACCAGAAGGCTTGAAAGAAGCAATTGCAAAAGAAAGACAGAAGTAGGGGGAAGACAAGCATGTCACTTAATATCAAAACCGTAGAAGAGCTTCTTGCGCACTCCATCTCTATGGAAACGGATGCGGGCGAACGCTACCGCGAAATTGCAGATGCAATGGAAGTACACAATAACCCTGAGGTCGCTGAACTTTTCAGCGTCTTGGCTGGCTATGCGGACAAACATGCCGCTGAAATGGAAGAACGGGCCAAGGATTTGGTTATTCCCCATATTGCCCCTTGGGATTTTGCATGGGAAGATAAAGACAGCCCCGAAGCAGCTGACCATTTTCAAACCCATTACAAAATGACACCCTATCACGTCCTGCAACTGGCCATGAAGGTCGAAAAAGGCGCACGGGACTTCTATGCCGGCATTGCCAAGGAAAGCAGCAACCCGGAAGTTTGCGCTATGGCTCAGGAATTTGCCGAAGAAGAAAGCGAACATGTTGAAATGCTTAAAGGATGGGTTGGTCGTTATCCGAAACCGGAAAATGACTGGTACGACGACCTCGACCCACCGATGATGCATGAGTAGCATTTTTTGAAACAGGGCCGCAAGCTTATGAGTTTGCGGCCTAATTTAATACGGGAACGGGCAAAAGAACAAAACGGTAGCCGTTGTTGCGGGCAACCAGCAAAACCACCATTTCTTTATTTTCTTTCTGCGCCTTTTTGAAATAACTGACAATATGGGCGGGTGTCCAGACATCGGACTGATTGACCTGCACCACAACATCCCCGACTTTCAGGTCCAAACCTGCTGCTTTTTCTTTATCAACGAGTGAGACAGCCACCCCACGTGTGTTCCATGCCACATCAAAACGCTGCTGCACTTTATCGGTCAGAGACGCAAAAGTAAGACCCAAGGCTGGGATTGTTGAAAAACTGTTGCGCGCAATCGCCCAGCTTGCCGGTAGAACACCCAACTTGATATCAACATCTATCGTCTTGCCACGTCGCCAAACCTTCACAGGAATATTCATTCCCGATTTAAAGGCTTTGACCCGCACTGTAATCTGGTCAACCGATTGAACGGTTTTTCCGTCCAGTTCTATGATCACATCCCCACGGCGAATTTTAGATAAACTGGCCGGACCCGGAAATGCAATATCGCGCACCATTACCCCTTTGGCGTCATCTAGCCCCAAGGCAGTCGCAATAGCTGGCGTCATCCCCTGAATTTGCAAGCCAAAAAAAGACGCTTTTTCGCCAGATGCCATTGTTACGTTACAGGTGGCTATACTCAAAAGCATAGCGGCGCAAAAAAAACGCAACTTCATTTTTATTGATTTAAACACGCCTAACCTCACCCTGAAAGCTGCAACTATTTCAAAGATATTATCCTAAAAGATAGGCGTAAAGAAAGTCTGAAAATACGAGAGGTTCTACGTCCCTAAAACAGACAACTTGGAATCATAGCGACGATATCCATTGCGCCCACTGGTTTTCACCGCATACATGGCTTCATCCGCATAGCGCATCAATTCTTCCGCATCCATCGTATCATCGGGATAACAGGCAAGACCAACACTGGCCCCCAACGTACATTCCCGTCCACCTGCCATGATGGGTTCTTCCAGACAATCCAATACTTTTTGCGCCACGACAGGACCGACATCAACACTGTCGAGTTCTTCCAACAAGATAATGAATTCGTCCCCACCGATACGTGCAACCGTATCGGACTCCCGAATAATTTTTCTAAATCGCTGTGCAACTTCGATTAAAACCACATCACCGGCCTCATGGCCCAATGTGTCGTTAATTGGTTTGAACTTATCCAGATCAATGAACATCAGCACAAGCGCACGATCATAGCGATGAGCTAGTTTAATGGCATGATGCAAGCGATCCGTAAACAAATGCCGGTTTGGCAAACCCGTAAGCGTGTCGTGGTGCGCCAAATGACGAATGCGTTCAACCGTTTGAATACGTTCCGTAATATCGCGCAAAACAGCCGTGAAAATACGTTCATGCCCAACTTGCATGCTGGAGATGGTAATCTCCATCGGGAACTTGCCTTTGGTGCGATTAAAACCGTTAATCTCCATCGGCTTACCCATCAAATTGGATCGCCCATGCGCAACTTTACGATCAAAAATGCGCCGGAATTTTTCATGTTTATTGTAAGGAAGCAATTCCACAACGTGATGACCGATGATCTCATTCGCCGTACATCCGAACACTTTCTCCGCCGCGGGATTAAAAGTTTGGACTTTTCCTTCAGAATCAAAGGTAATAATGCCTTCGCTCACCGTATTCAAAATACTTTTAATCCGGTGTTCACGATCTCGCACCGCTTCAGACGCCCGTTTATAGGCCGTGATATCCTGAACTTCGACAATATAGGCCGCCTTGCCCTTAATCTGCAATTCATGGATTAAAAGTTTGGCGTCCAGTTCATCCCCTTGCAAAGTTGTAAGCTTCAAAGGGATAAAATCATCTTCTTCGGCAAGCACCTCTAACCCAAAGGCGAGGTATTCTTTATAATCATTATGAATAAAATTTATAAATTCCTGATTGATGACATCTTCTGCAACATCGATGCCTAACAACTTCAATCCTGCCGGGTTCATATACTGGATACGGTCATCAACACAAATGGTAAACAGATTGGACGCCGACTGAACAAGATTCATCGCCCAGCCAGCATGGGCCAGATCGAGGATATCTAAATTCACAACGGTTTCTTCAATCGCCATTATGTCTTATTTGTCCCTGGTTTACCTTATTCACAAGGTCTATTTTAGTTTAGACTTAGCCTTTGCAAGGGCTGCAGCCAATGCATTGTCACCTTGTGCCCCTAAATTATCTTTTCGGCTGAACCTTGTAGTAGAATCTTGCGGTGACTGTACCTTATTTTTCACACGATGCGAACCGGCTTTTTTGTCATTTGACGCATATTTGTCATTTTTTACCGCTTCTTGTAGTTTCATTGAAAGGGATATTCTATTTCTTGGTAAATCCACTTCCATAACACGCACTTGCACCACATCACCGGGTTTCACCACCTCATGTGGATCTTTCACAAATTTATCTGCAAGTTGAGAAATATGGACCAAACCATCCTGATGAACCCCCACGTCCACAAAGGCACCAAAATTGGTCACGTTGGTTACAACACCTTCCAGACGCATCCCCTCTTTCAGATCAGAGGGTTTCTCAACCCCTTCCTGAAAGGTTGCCGTATGAAATTCAGGACGAGGATCGCGGCCAGGCTTTTCCAGTTCCGCCAGAATATCGCGCACTGTCGGTAAGCCAAAACGTTCATCCGTGAAATTTTGCGCATCCAAACTGGACAAGGTTTCACGATCACCGATCAGGTCATCAATGGATTTTGAGACCTCTGCAATAATGCGTTCCACCACCGGGTAAGCCTCTGGGTGAACAGAGGAACAATCCAAGGGGTTGTCCCCGCCTAAAATACGCAAGAACCCTGCTGCCTGTTCAAAGGCTTTCGGCCCCAGTCGGGACACTTCTTTCAATTCTTTGCGGTTTTTAAAACGCCCCTTTTCTTCGCGGTACTGTACGATATTTTGTGCCAACCCCTCGTTAAGTCCCGAGACACGGCTAAGCAAGGCCACAGAAGCGGTGTTCAGATCAACACCAACCCCGTTTACGCAGTCTTCGACCACACCATTCAACATACGTCCCAACTTAACTTGTGACACGTCATGTTGATATTGCCCGACCCCAATGGATTTGGGATCAATTTTGACCAGTTCGGCCAACGGGTCCTGTAAACGCCGACCAATGGAAACGGCGCCACGCAAGGAAACATCCAGATTGGGGAATTCCTGCGCCCCATATTCAGATGCAGAATAAACGGAGGCACCCGCTTCGCTTACCACCAACTTGGTAAGTTTCAATTCAGGATAACGTTTCATCAGGTCTGCTGCCAGTTTATCGGTTTCACGCGAGGCAGTTCCGTTCCCGATACTGATCAATTCCACCTTATGTGCACGACACAAGCGTGCCAGTATTTCGATCGACTGATCCCATTGGCGTTTGGGTTCATGCGGATAGATCGTCGCGGTATCGCATAATTTCCCGGTATCATCGACAACCGCAACCTTCACCCCGGTTCGAAATCCGGGATCAAGGGCCAGTGTCGGACGCGTTCCGGCAGGTGCAGCCAGCAACAAATCACGTAAATTACGCGCAAAAACCATAATGGCTTCGTCTTCGGATTGTTCGCGCAACTGGGTCAGCAAATCCATTTCAAGATGGAGAGAAAGTTTCACCTTCCACGCCCAACGAACGCAGTCACCAATCCATTTATCTGCCGCCCTGCCGCTATCGTGAACTCCAAAATGACGAGCAACTTTTACAATACAATCGCTGGCATCCTCTTCGTTTGACAGCAACGCAATTTTCAGGATCCCTTCATTGCGACCACGAAAAAGAGCCAAGGCCCGGTGCGACGGGATTTTGTTAATCGCTTCACTATAGTCAAAATAATCGGAAAACTTTGCGCCTTCCTTTTCTTTCCCGGCAATCACTTGCGAAACAACCTTGCCCTCTTCCCACAGATAATCGCGCAACTGTTTAATAAGACCCGCGTCTTCAGCAAAACGTTCCATCAAGATCTGGCGCGCCCCATCTAGGGCTGCCTTAACATCTTCGATACCTTTATCAATCGCCACAAACGCCTGGGCTTCCCCCTCAGGCATTTTCGCTGGATCGCTAAATAGCATATCCGCCAAAGGCTCCAACCCCGCTTCACGGGCGATCTGTGCTTTTGTACGGCGTTTTTTCTTGTAAGGCAGATATAAATCTTCAAGCGTGGCCTTAGTATCAGCTTTTTCGATTTCCTTTTTTAAGCTATCGCTTAGCTTGCCTTGCTCATCAATCGTTTTTAAAATTGCATCGCGTCGCTCATCCAACTCGCGCATATAACGCAAACGCTCTTCCAATTGCCGCAGTTGGGTATCATCCAGACCGTGCGTCACCTCTTTACGATATCGCGCAATAAACGGGACACTTGCCCCTTCATCCAACAGGCGGACCGCAGCCTCGCTTTGATGCAGTGCAATAGATAACTCAGAAGAAAGACGTTCGATGACAGAGAGCATTAATTCTTATCCTTGTGGAAAGCGGGGCGCCTTTATAACAAGGAGATTTAAGCAGACATAGGAATTTTATAAACAAAATGAGGATCGTGCATAAATACAAAAAAGCCCTCGCCATGAGAACGAAAGCTTTTTGCTATTTTTAGATATAAATCGCTTCGAAAGAGGGGGATTTATGAATGCCACATTCTGTCTTGCCTTGACCTGACCAGCGACCGGCACGTTGATCTTCCCCATCTTTCACCGCCCGGGTACAGGGGCCGCAACCGATGGACGGATAGCCCTTGTCAACCAACGGGTGCTTGGGCAAATTCATCATTTTAAACTGGGACACCACCGTTTCATAATCCCAGTTGTAAAGGGGATTGATCTTGAAACGACCATCATGGTCCAATTCAATTCCCTGCAATTTTGCACGTTCACTATTTTGGAAACGTTTGCGACCACTGACCCACGCATCATACGGACCCAAGGCTTTTTCAAACGGTAAAACCTTGCGGATATGACAACAATAATCCGTATCGCGTTGATAAAGGGTGGCGTCACGATCGGCATTGTCCAAATGGATTTGTTCCGGCTGCACTGTGATAATATTGCTTAACCCCAAATGTTCTTCGATGGTCGATTTGTATTGAATTGTTTCTTCAAACAAATGCCCGGTATCGATAAACAAAACAGGCGTGGTTTTATCCACCTCAGAAACCAGCTTCAACAAAACAGCTGCCTCAGCCCCAAAAGACGAACTAATGGCAATCTTGGCGGGGAATTCCTCTTTTAACATGACCTCCAACAAGGCCTGACCTTCAAGTTTGCCATAGCGCTGCATCAATTCCTGCAAACGAGCTTCTTTATCGCTCGAGGCGGCGTTCAAAAGGCTAAAAGAAACGGCTGTTGATGTTGCGCTCATTTTGTCTATCTCAACTTATTTCATTTTGGTCCTTACGATTTAGTCCGAACCTTCAATTTTGTCAATTATTTTTGTTATTTATTTTAATTAACATTTTAAATATGTATTTGATAGAGATGAAAAGATTAGCTACATCCTTGAGGATCAAAATACAAGGATACAGCCCTATGCCCCGCTTAAACGGCCCCGAATACCTTCCCGATCACAACCAAATCGATTCTGTTGTTATTTTCCTTCACGGTTTTGGCGCGGATGGGCAAGACCTGATTGGGTTGGCACCTTTTTTTGCCTCTCACTTACCGACAACGGCCTTTTATGCCCCCAACGGCCCCGAAATATGTGAAATCTCCCCTTTTGGAAGACAATGGTTCAGTCTTGCACGTTACGATGCAGATTACTTGCGACGACAAACGGCAACGCAGGCAACAGCCTTTGAAGCCATGTACGAAGGGGCACAAGATGCCGCAAAAGACCTTCAAACTTACATTGACCATGTGCAAAAAAAGCACAACGTCAGTGCAGACAAGATCGCTTTGGTTGGTTTTTCACAAGGGACCATGATGGCCCTGCATCTTGCTTTCAGGCAAAAGACACCATTTGCAGGAATTGTTGGCTTTTCCGGTGCACTCGTCGGTGCATCTCACCTGATATCAGACAAGACATGTACATGCCCTGCCTTACTGGTTCACGGCGAAGCGGACGAGATGCTCCCTATTCACGCCGTCGATTTGGCTGCTGACAAGTTGATACAAGCAGGCATTGAGATTTCGGTCGTAAAGCGCCCCTCTCTTCCCCATGCAATTGATGAAGAAGGCTGTCGTGCTGCTGTTACTTTTTTAGGAAAGCATTTTTAGGTCAAAACCAAAAAAAGCACCTGATATCAGGTGCTTTTTAGAGCTATTTTTAATCTTTAAATCAGTCTTCAAACGGGATCAATGCATCAAATTTTGCAATTTCCAACATACGACGAACCTGACCATCAGCATTTCGGATAGAAAGGGCAAAAGGTTTCCCTACGGTTGCATCGCGCAACAACATCAACATACCCAAACCTGCAGAATCGATAAATTCCAGACTGCTTAAATCAAAAACACATTTCGTACCGTTGTACTCTTTCAAGTCATCAACAATTTTACGAAACACAACATTGTCGGAAAATGTCAAGCGCCCCTGAAGGAACAGTTCCTTACTATTGTCATCGCCACGAACGTTATATTCCATGTTCTTTCCTCGTCTAAACTAAACAGTGCTACTTATTCAACTTGCACCTTTTATATCTGAAAGTACCATACCTCGTTTTTGAATCTCGTCCAACAAATTCAAATACTTTCGATGCTTTTTTATTATCTCAGTTATCTTAACTCAACCTACGGACATAAACTATAAATTTATTTGCCGTACACCTGCTTAATGGATGATTGAATCTCGCTGACCGTTGTATTTTCCGTATTTTCTGCGTTCACCGTTGTACACAATGCGGTTGCAAGCTCTGGCAATAAATCCAAATCTTTATTTTTCGGCTGCCCCCCGCTTTGCCAAATGGCTTTGGTCACAGTCACCAATGTCGCGGCCAAAGTAGATACATGTGCATAATCGCTGTTTTTCAGTCGTTTGCTGATATCCTGACCAACATTCATCAAACGTTGCACCATTTCGGCACTTTCCTTTGTAACCTGCCCAGTTTTAAAGGCCGGTACAATTCGATCCACCAGATACTTGACCTGAAAGACGTGACGCTCAATTTTTTGGGCATTTACACTCCAAACGGCATTGGCGATTTGGCGTTGTGTCTTATTGGGCTCAAAATCCCCTGTGGCCTTCAGCGCCAAGGTATTGGGGACCGTGACCAGTGGAACTTCTTGGCCTTCTTGACGCGCTTCTTTACGACGGTCCGGCCCTATATAGTCCGTTGTTACCACAAATGGTTTTCTTTTTTCGATCAGGAACTTCACACGGTCAATGATTTTTTGAGCCACAACCGGCTTTATCTGCAAATCATCCAGACCCGCCCGTGAAGCCTGACGAACGATTTCTTCGCCCGCCTCGTCAATAAACAAAATCACGGCTGCAAAAGGATTTTGCCCTAAATGGTTATGGCGCAGGCGATGGATAACTTCGCAAACCTGTTCGCCCTTTAAATTGACATCGCATAAAATCAAATCAGGACTATGCGCACGAATAGCATCTTCAAAACTTTCAATGTCGTATGCATCCGTAATTTTACGAAAACCGTAATGGTGTAAAACACCTTTCAAACTGCTTCGCAGTTGACGGTTACTATCCGCAATAAGAATGCTGATATTCTCTATTTGGTATTTAGCCATAGTTGAAATATTCCGCGCCATGATTTCTGTGTCGTTCATTTAAAGAACGTTATGCGCGAACTATTAAACTATAACGACAGGTAAAAGAAACCTATCCTCACGTATAGTCCTTAAGTTTAAGGAACTTCTCTTTTTCCATTGGCGGGTTAAAATAATACCCTTGCAGCAGGTCGCAACCACGTTCTTCCAAGAACGCCACATGCGCTTCTGTCTCTACCCCTTCGGCAACAATACTCAGCCCCAGACTATGCCCCATCGCAAGCATGGCATTGACCAAGGCCGCATCATCATTAGATTCCGGCAAGTCGGAAATAAAGGCCCGATCAATCTTCAAAATATTAAACGGATACCGTTTTAAATAATTCAGTGACGAAAATCCGGTCCCAAAATCATCTACCGCCAGACGGACACCCAAATCCGACATGGCCTTCAAAGCGGTCAATGTGGTTTCTGTTTCAGCCATACAAACGCTTTCCGTCACCTCAATTACCAAACTTCCTTTTGGGACGTCATATTGGGTAAGCGCATTTTTCACGACATCCACCAAAGTCTGAGACCAGATTTGCTGAGGAGATACGTTGACCGCAATATAAAGGTCGTCAAACCCGCTGGCATGTAGTTCCTTCAAGGCCTGACAGGCCGTTTCAATAACCCACTGCCCGATAGAAACGATCAAGCCGGTTTCTTCTGCCAATGGAATAAACTTATCAGGTGGGATCAACCCTTTTTCAGGGTGCAGCCAGCGGATCAAAGCTTCCGCACCAGCAATACGACCGGTTTTAGGTTCAATAATCGGCTGATAATACAAAGTAAGTTCTTGTTTTTCCAATGCCTTTCTCAGCCAGGCTTCAAGAACAAGACGTTCTTCCGCTGCACGGTTCATATTGGGCCGGAAGAAACGAAAACCGTTGCGCCCGTCTTCTTTGGCTAAGCGCATGGCGGCTTCTGCATTTTTAAATAATGTGGACGCATCGTTGCCATCTTCCGGGCAAACCGTCAAACCGGCGCTGATCGTCACAAACAATTCATGTCCACGGATATCAAATGGCGCGCTGAACGCATCCAAAACATCGCGCACCACATTTTCAACATCACCGATCCGCGAAATATCGGACATCACAATGGCAAATTCGTCACCACTGACCCGGCCAATACCGTAATTATTATCCAAACAGTTTTTCAGGCGAAGCGAGGCCATGACCAACAGTTCATCCCCAAAACTATGGCCTAACGATTCATTGACCTTTTTAAAATTATCCATATCGACGGTCATCAGCGCAACATTGTCGGAACGTCGCAACGCCTGCCCCAATCGATCCAAAATTAATCCTCTGTTGGGAAGGCCTGTCAGTTCATCAAAATTTGCCTGACGATAGAGTTTCTCTTCCGTCTCTTTTCGATAGGTGATGTCTTCCTTTGAAATCAGCAGGTTGGTCAAAATACCATTTTCATCTCGGATCGGGGCGACGCTGACATTTTCCCAAAAAAGTTCACCATTTTTGCGTTGATTACAAAATTCGCCCCGCCATTCCTTACCATTATTGACCGCTTCCCAGACAGCTGCATTTTGTTCCAACGACACAAAATCACCTGCAAGAATATCCGGCAATTGCCCCAATACTTCTTTACGCCCGATCCCGGTAACCTGTTCATAATGAGGGTTTACATATTCCAGTCGCCCTTTACCGTCCGTAATCATAATACTGGTCGGACTCTGTTCCACCGCGCGGAACAGTTTACGCAAGGTCGCCTGATCGCCCAAACGTTCCTTGCGCATTTTCATTTCGCGCAATTCGCGCTCGATCGCGGGCACCAGTCGCGCATAGTCCCCTTTTTCGATAAAATCATGCGCACCTGCCTTAAGCAAGATCACCGCATCCTTGGCACTTACGGCCCCGGAAATAATGATAAAAGGTAAATTGCTTTCGTGTTTAACGGCAATATTCAGGGCCGCAGGCGCATTAAAGGCGGGCAAATTATAATCAGATAGAACAAGATCCCATTCGCCGGAAATCAATTGTTCTTCAAATTCACGTGCGGTTTCAACCCGTGTGATAGTCGTGTTCAAACCACCACGACGCAACTCCAACCCAAGGAGCTCGCAATCGTCTTCAGAGTCTTCTACCAGCAAAATTTTTAGCTGTTCACTCATGCCCTAATCTATTCAGCCTATTTTCCCCCTGCACCTTCTATAAATTGACTTATTGCTCAGAAAAATACAAGCTTCTTATGCTATTACACTACGAAATAACACTTTTTAAGTCACAAGATTACTGAGTGCCTCTCTCAAATCAGCAGGCATTACAGGTTTTGTCAGCAAAGGCACATTTTGCATTTCCAGTTTACGAATTAAAGACGCTGCCGTCTCACCGGAAAGCACGATGGAAGGGGTATTCACCCCCAACTTGCGCCGTAATGACAAAATAACGTCCAATCCTGTCTCCTCACCACGCAGCCGGTAATCGGCAACAATTGCATCAAAGGGCAATCTCTGATCAACCTGCTTGCAAAATTCAAGGGCTTCCTGCTCTGTGGCGGCAAGTAACGTTACACATCCCCATGCTTCCAGCATATATTTTGTGGCGGTTTGAACGTCTATTTCATCCTCAATAAATAAAATGCGTTTTCCCTGCAAAACCGAACCACCTGCCCGTGAAGAATTTGCCCGCTCACTTTCGTCTACCTCACATGTCTCAACATCAAAACTGAACATGGAGCCTTTTCCCAACACTGAGGTCAGCTGAATTTTCGTCTTTAAAAGTTTGGCAACCCGTTCACAAATTGCCAATCCCAAACCAAGCCCCTTACGGCGGTCGCGTTCACGATTACCAAGCTGGCGGAATTCCTGAAAAATGATTTCATAATCTTTTTCTTCAATACCGATGCCGGTATCCAGAACGCATATGCGCAAACGTTCTCCTTCGCGACGAGCACCGACTAAAATTCGACCGCTTTGTGTATAACGCACAGCGTTTGCGATTAGGTTTCGCAAAATACGGTCAAACTGAAGGGGATCACTGAGAATCCAAAGAGATGATTTCACGAAAACAAGTTGCAGCCCCTTTCTGGCGGCAACCGGTGCAAATTCATCTTCTAAAACCTCAAAACACCGGGCCACGTTCACAGGTTCCAACCTAACGGGAACCGCGTTTGCATCCAGCTTGGATATATCAAGGATCCCGGAAAACAGTTCATTCATGGTTTCCAAAGATGTCATGACGCGTTCCAGAACCTGAAGCCCTTCTGGGCCGGGGATATGTTGTTCCAGAACGCCTAACAACAACCCAATAGCATGGAGAGGTTGGCGCAGGTCATGGCTGGCCGCTGCCAAAAACTGCGACTTGGCCAGACTTGCCAGTTCCGCCTTTTCCTTGGCTTCTTCCAATTGATGCTGATAGTGCACTTCCTTGGTTAAATTATGGAATGTACAAAGAAAAGCCGACAACCCATCATAAAAAATGGGCGTACAGGAAAGCGTTAAAACCAAGGTCTCCCCTGCGGGGTTAGAAAAACTAAGTTTGTAATCTTCGATCCCCTGCTGATCGATCAAGTTTTGACGAACGTCTGCCGGCAGATCAAGTTCATCAAATATTTTCTGATTATTTTCCAGATTGAAAACGGCTTGTGCCGCCCGATTGAAAAACAAGACCCGATCATCGTGTTGTTCGACCACAACAATTGGCATGGGGGACGCATTAAAAATGAAACGCAGGTTTTCTTCACTTGCCTTATAGGCTTCGCGGCGACGTCGGTCCTGTGTGACATCAATACCGCTGCAAGACAAACCGACAATATCGCCTGTCGCCTCGTCTTTTAGCGGTTCAACAACAAGGTCAAAATATTCAGAATTTTCGTCCCCTGCGACGGTGGGCATCTCGACACGTTCGCCTCTTCCTGTTTCCAGAACCCGACGTTTAATCGTCCCCATACGGTCGGCTAAATCTTTATCGAGAATGTCCCAGTCGGTCAGCCCAATGACATCATCCTGCACAAAGCCCATATGACCGTTATAGAGCCATGTGTAACGCAAATCCCGATCATGGTGACACATTGCCATCGGACTGAGGCGCAGAGCATCCAGAAAGCGTCTTTCGGAAAGACGGACACGCTCCACTTCCTCTTTTAATTGCTTATTTTCAGCTTCCAATGCCGCCAGTCGGTTATTTTGATCAGGTAATGTCATAAAAAAAATGCGCTAAAGTAATCCGTAGACAACTTTAGTCGCATATTTTCACCCGTTAAACCAGCTTAATTCGCGTCAAAGCAGTTTCCGGTTATAGGCAAAAAGCCCTGAAAAAAACTTGTGTCGTTTTCAGGGCTTTCACGTTTTAGAATTCAACAGCCAGTTTTGCCGTTGCTGTATGGCCGTCGGCACCTGTACCGCCTTCGGTTTTGCTGTAATCTTCATCCGCAAGATATTCTAGCGTCAAAGCTGTTTTATCATAGACTTCAACGGTCACCGCCGCACCCAAACGTGTTTCAGGCAGGCTCAAAGCCAATGCTTCATCCGAACCTTGGTAGGTTGCCGCAAAGGTCGTCGGTTTACCCATAATTTCAGTCGCATAGGAAAGTTCCGTATTCCATGCGCGCGGTTGCGCCCCTTGACCGTTAAAGGCCAGTTCACCAACTTTAAACGTATCCGTTGCTTTCACATAACCGGCATTGAATGTGATATCAGAAACAGTGACAGAACCATTCAGGCTCATACCACCCACATAGCTGTTCAATGCAGCCGGACCGGTTACAACATCAGTAACCCCATCAGAATCTGCAATGTTATTGATATAACCGGCACCCAACACATAAGTCAGGCCAGCATCTTCACCTTCATAAGCGACATTTAAACCATATTGGTCGATGTTGTTACCCTCCCCGGCTTGTTGTGTATCGCCATTAAAGGCAAAACCTTCGACGCTAAAGCCTGCATATGTCGCACCGACCAAAATGGCGTTCTCTTTGGTTTCACCCAATGTTTTTGTAATCGGGTCGGAGCTCATCGCCGTATCATAATTACCAAACGGCAAAGCCCATTTCCCAACCGTCGTATAGAGTGGGAAGTTTTCTTTGTTCGCGATTTCGATGGTTGCTTCATCCAATGTGATATTGTTGGAACCATCTTCGTACAAAGCCACAATGTTTGTGGTTACGTATTCGTGTGGTTTTGCAGAAAAAGACAGTTCCGCCTTTGCCAAGGAAAGATCACTGCTATCAGCCCCACTGAAGGCCTCTGTGGACGTTGCTTCAAATTCCAGAACGCCCCCAATTTGGACAGTATCCAAAAACGCAGGAGAAGCTTTTTCTTCTTCTACTTTCTGTTCGGTTTTCTCGACTTGCGCCTGAGTCTGCTTCAACATTTTATGAAGCTCGTTCAACTGGCTTTGTTGCTTGTACAGCATGGCCAACAATTCTTCACGCGTCGGTTCAGCCGCCATTGCAGAAACGGACGTTAAGGCTAAAGCAGAAGTCACGCCCATAAGGGCAATTTTTTTGAATGGAAACGTTAATGACATTTGATTCACTTACCGGTTTGCTCAAAATTAAAAGGTTATAGATAACGATAATCATTATCAGTAAACCGCTTTTAATGAACCCCAACTTCAATTGCAAGTGTTTTTCATAATCATTATCATTTAACGAAATAAGAAGAACATATTTGACACACTCAAATCCAAAAACAAAAAACCTCGCTTCGATGAAGCGAGGCTTTGTAATGGTAGGCACTACAGGATTCGAACCTGTGACCGTTCGATTAAAAGTCGAATGCTCTACCAACTGAGCTAAGTGCCCTCATTTGAGGTGGTCCGTCGTACCGCTTGGCGGTGTGTCCGTCCCGTTTGGTGAGGCGGAACATAGTGGGGTCGACGCGTCTGGTCAACAAAGAATTTAAAAAAAATGCATTTTCTTTTAAAAATATTTAAAAACAAACAGTTACAGAGGCTTTCTTGGTACATTCACGACAAAAAAAAGCGCCGTTTTCAATTTAACTGGGAATCTCGTTCAGCCGAAACCATGAGATCACCCTGTTTTGAAAACGACGCATTGTTCTGATTCGATCCTATTCGTCCGCGTCAAAACGCTCCATAAGTTTTTCTCGCACGTTCGGTGTGACGAAGTTACTGATATCGCCACCTAATTTGCCAATCTCTTTGACAAAGCGTGATGAGATAAACTGACATTTATCCGAGGCCATCAAAAAAACCGTTTCTATATCCGGTTCCAAATGGGAGTTCATTCCCGCCATCTGGAATTCATATTCAAAGTCAGAGACCGCACGCAACCCCCGCACGATGGTTTTTGCCCCTTGTGCCGCTGCAAAATTCATCAGCAAGCTTTCAAAGGGCTTTACCTCGATTGTGGCACCTGTACGTTCCATGATGGCAGAAAGTTCATGCTCGACCATTGCGACACGTTCTTCCAATGAAAATAAAGGGCCTTTGCCGCGATTAATTGCAACGGCGAGGATCAGGTGATCAACAATATTGGTCGCTCTTTCAATAATATCCAGATGACCGTTTGTCACCGGGTCGAAGGTTCCCGGATAAATACCAATGCGCTTTTTAACCATGAGACATCACTCCTCAAAAGCATAACAGGCAGTGCGTAGAAAGCGTTTAGCTTTCCACGCCTTCGTCATTGCCTTCCTGTATATCGGCAGTTTGTTCTGCCTGTTGTTCCATACCTTCTGTAGAAGGTGTCTCATTTTCGGATGCAGCCTCAGTGTCACCACCCTCAGCATCTATATCAGAATCCTCGCCCATATCCCGGAAACAGCTGACGGAGACGACGCTCTCCCCTTCTGCAACGCGGAAAAGGGTCACGCCCTGTGTCTTACGTCCGGCAATACGGATTTGATCAACGCCCGTGCGGATCAGTTGCCCGCCATTCGTCACCATAATGATCTCGTCCTCAACTTCGACCGGGAAGGAGGCCGCAACCTTGCCATTACGTTCGGACATTTCGATATTGGCAATCCCTTTACCGCCCCGCCCGGTTGTACGATATTCAAAGGAAGAAGACCGTTTCCCAAAACCACGTTCGGTAACGGACAGCAGGAATTCTTCTGCCGCTTCCATTTCTGCGATCTGTTCTTCGTTCAGTCCTTCTGCAACAACGTCTTCGCCACGTCGTTTCGCATTGGCATATCGCAAATAGCTATCACGTTCTTCTGACGTCCATTTCCCGCCGTGCAAGATCGACATACTAATTACGCGATCTTCGCCCTGCAAACGGATGCCGCGCACACCTGTTGAATTTCGCCCGGCAAAAACCCGGACATCTTCAACGGCAAAACGGATACACTGACCGTTATGTGTCGTCAGGAAGACGTGATCTTCCGGTGAACAGACAGACACGGCCACCATCGAATCGCCTTCATCCAGTTTCATCGCGATTTTCCCGTTGGCCTTCACGTTTGTGAAGTCAGACAACAGGTTACGACGCACGCCGCCAGACGCGGTCGAGAACATGATATGCATATCTTTTGCAATGCTCTCGTCTTCCGGCAGTTCCATCACGGTTGAAATGGTTTCGCCTTCATCCAATGGCAACAAGTTCACCATCGCCTTACCTTTAGACTGCGGTGTACCCAATGGCAGACGATATACTTTCATTTTGTAGACCATCCCGCTGGAAGAGAAGAACAACAGCGGTGTATGGGTATTGGCGACAAAAACCTTTTCGACGATATCTTCTTCCTTGGTGCTCATGCCGGAACGGCCTTTACCACCACGGCGCTGCGCCCGGTATGTATCCAGCGGTACGCGCTTCATATAGCCGGAATTCGTCACCGTCACGACCATGTCTTCGCGTTGGATCAAATCTTCGATATCGTGTTCAAATTCGGCTTCCTGAATTTCAGAACGGCGCGGTGTTGCAAACTGTGTGCGCATATCCAGCAATTCGTTGCGCATCAAAGTCATCATTTTTTCACGTGAACGCAAGATAGAGAGATATTCTTCAATCTCCGCACCCAATTCACGCAAATCATTGGCAATTTTATCGCGTTCCAAGCCTGTCAATTTATGCAGGCGTAAATCCAGAATGGCTTTAGCCTGTGTTTCTGACAGTTTGTATTTCCCATCAACAACTTGACGGTCCGGTTCATCCAGAAGTTGGATCAACGGTTCGACTTCGCCGGCTTCCCACGCCCGTTCCATCAAGGCTGCGCGCGCAATCTGCGGATCGGCCGCCTGACGGATCAGTGCAATAACTTCATCAATATTCACAACCGCAACAGCCAGACCGGCCAAAACGTGTGCTTTATCGCGGGCTTTCCCCAGTTCGTAAACCGTGCGACGGGTGATGACTTCTTCGCGGAATGCGATAAAGGCCTGCAAAATCTGCTTCAGGTTCATCAATTCCGGGCGGCCTTCGTTCAAGGCCAACATATTGACACCGAAACTGGTTTGCAGCGGTGTAAATTTAAACAGCTGATTGAGGACGATTTCCGGGTGGTGGCCTTTTTTGATTTCAACGACCACACGGACACCGTGACGGTCCGACTCATCACGCAGATCGGAAATGCCTTCGATTTTCTTGTCGCGAACCAGACCTGCCATCGTTTCGATCATACGGGCCTTATTGACCTGATACGGAACTTCCGTGATGATGATCGCCATGCGGTCTTTGCGGATTTCCTCGATTTCCGTACGTCCGCGCATAATGACGGAGCCGCGACCCGTATGAAATGCGGAGCGCAAACCGGATTGTCCCAGAATAATCCCGCCGGTCGGGAAGTCGGGACCAAAAACATAATCCCGGATCAGATCATCAATCGACAAGTACGGGTCATCAATGAGCGCACAACAGGCATCAATTAATTCCCCAAGGTTATGTGGCGGGATATTCGTCGCCATACCAACCGCAATACCGCCCGCCCCATTCACAAGCAGATTGGGGAATTGCGCAGGCAGAACACTGGGCTCTACCGTAGAATCATCATAGTTGGCCTTAAAATCGACCGTTTCCTTGTCGATATCGGCAATCAGGTTATGCGCCGCCTTATCCATACGCGCTTCGGTGTAACGCATGGCGGCGGGCGGATCACCATCCATAGAACCGAAGTTGCCCTGTCCATCAATCAAAGGCAGGCGCATAGAGAAGTCTTGCGCCATACGCACCATCGCATCGTAAATCGCGCTGTCACCATGCGGGTGATACTTACCCATGACATCCCCGACGATACGGGCCGATTTACGATAAGGTTTATTGTACTCGTAACCACTTTCTTTCATGGCATAGAGAATACGACGGTGTACCGGCTTAAGGCCGTCGCGCACATCCGGCAGTGCCCGTGAAACAATTACGCTCATCGCGTAATCGAGATAGCTGCTGCGCATTTCGTCTACGATAGAAACCGGTGCAATGTCCATACGTGATGGTGTTTGTTCGTTGTCGCTGGTCAAGTGACTAACCCAATCTGTTATATCTTCATTAAAAGCATGCTTTTCAAACGGATAAAACACACTTTCCTATTTGGGTGAAAGGTATAGCAATTTTCAAAATCAACAACAACCAATCAATGCCCTCTCCCCCAAAGAAAAACGGCCTTCATTCAACTGAAGACCGTTTTAAACAGAATTTTATTATCGTTTTGCCTTACATCAACGTGGACATCACCCAATAAAGGATTGCTGCCAATAAGGCTGAAAGCGGCACGGTAATCAACCAAGCGGCCACGATTGTTGTCAAATGTTGACGACGGACCAGCTTGCGGCGACGTGATTTTTCCTGTTTTTTGGTTAAACGTTCCAAGGCCTCACCACGCCCTTTATCCGAACCGGTTTCACCTGCTTCAGGTAAAACTTTCTCCAGACGTTCGCGTTTTTTCTTATTGCTCAAGAATTCACGGAAGAAACCAACACCGAACACACCGCCAACTGCGATATGCGTAGAACTCACTGGTAACCCCAATGCAGAAGCAATAATAACCGTAATCGCCGCCGACAAAGCCACACAATAGGCGCGCGCACGATCCAGTTTGGTAATTTTCTCACCGACTGTACGCACCAGCTTTGGACCAAACAACAGTAGCCCAGCCGCTATACCCAAGGCGCCTACGACCAAAATCCACATCGGCAAGCCAACTTTGCCCGTCATGTCCGCCCCACTGGCAACACCAACAACGGCAGCCAAGGGCCCAACAGCATTTGCAACATCGTTTGCACCATGAGCAAAAGACAGCAGTGCCGCAGAGAAAATCAACGGAATCGTGAAGAGATCGCTAACCGCACGACGACGGTTTTCAATTTTTTCAGCCGCCTTGGCCACAACAGGCTTCACGATCACCCACGTACTGACAAAGAAAACAAGGCCAATCAAAATGACAACTTCGCCACTCGGCTTCCACAGCTTTTTCAAGCCCTTCATCGTCAGGTACATGGCAAAAGCACCCGCCATAAAACCAACAAGAACCGGAACCCATTTTTTAGCTGCCGTGACCTTATCTTCTTTAAAGAGAATCTGGAATTTAATCAGCGCAAGGAAGGCAGCTGCAATGACCCCGCCCATCACAGGTGAAATCACCCAACTTGCTGCAATTTTCCCCATTGTCGCCCAATTAACAGCCCCTAGACCCGTTGCCGCGATCCCGGCGCCCATAACACCACCAACCACAGAATGTGTTGTCGAGACAGGCGCACCAATAAATGTCGCAAGGTTTACCCATAATGCAGCAGCAAATAAAGCAGCCATCATGGCATGGATAAACATAACGCCGCTTTCCATCGCAGCCGGATCCACAATACCTTTGCGTACCGTAGACACAACATCACCGCCGGCAATAATGGCCCCCGCCGCCTCAAAAACAGCGGCAATGATAAGCGCACCGGTCATGGTCAATGCTTTGGAACCAACCGCCGGACCAATATTGTTGGCCACATCATTGGCCCCAATATTCAATGCCATATAGGCACCCAGCAAACCTGCCAGTACAATAAAGACCTGATTACTGGCATCCGCAACTTGGGTGAAGGCGAAGAATCCGACCATCACAAGGAAAAGAATACAAATACCGAATTTCAGATTGCCGCGACTAATTTCTTGTACCGCGTCTTCGAATCTACTGATGTTTTTCAACTCTTTATCGAGTTTCTTCAGATCACCGGATGGAAGAGGATTCTCAGCCATTTGAACACCATTCGCCCTATTGAAGTCAGGAGCTTGTAACTTTTCCTTCATAAAAAGTACACAGCAAAAAACAAATGTAACAATAGTGTCATACTATAATTACTTTAAATTGTAAATAGAACATAAAGTTAACGCGTATAGCAAATTAGATTTTGCATAATCTTACCCACCACACCCCCACGTCACAAATTATTCACTCTCAACACTTTGCCATTGTCAGGCAATGAGATAGAGTGATCAAACGTTGATCAAAGAATACTCTGGCAAAATTCATCACAAGCGTACAACAAACCATGCATCCACGCTTTCACAAGCTTCTTCTTCTTGGATTAAACATGATCCCCAACGCGGCACTCGCAAGTGTCGCCCCCGCAGATACATCGCCCGAGACCCTACTTATTCTCGTTCTTGGCATTTTGATACTCATCTCTGGCGCAATACATTTAATCCCTCGACTTAAACCTCGCAATAACATCACAGTAAAATTAAAGAAATATCTTGGCGCAATTGAACGCATGTCACACAAGTTGCAGCCCCTTCTCCTGCAAACCTCGCCTGAAAAAAAAACAGAGGAAACGATCCATTGGCTCCTGAAGGAAACTGCAAAAACGATCGATAGTGCACAAGTCAGTTTATGGCGTTTTAATGATGAAAACAGCAGCCTCACCCAATGTTATTGTTTTGAGAGCCAGCACGATACACCCGCGCCCTCTCTCCACATGACTTCAGAGCTGTACCCCACTCTTTTCGCGGCCCTGCAACGTGAAAAGGCCTTAAGTATTACAGATATTAAAAACGACCTTCGTTCGATTGATCTGCATAAAATTTACACCAAAAACGATGCACCCTTATCCGTATTGATGGTGCATATTAATTTTGGTCAAAACACGCACGGCATTCTTCAAATACATACCCGACGACAACACCGCCACTGGGATGACAGTGACCGACAATTTGCCAACGCCGTTGCCGATCTATTTTCCCTTTATCTGTCGACAACAGAATTACAAAAAGCACAAGAAAGCTTAAGTGACAACGAAACGAAATTGCGCGACCTCGTGGATGCGAGTTCCGACTGGTACTGGGAAACTGACCGCAATCATTGCTTTAGCTATTTTTCAGACCAGTTCACACAGTTAACCGGCATTGATGAAACACAACTCATTGGAAAGACACGTCTCGACCTCAAACCGCATGCATCACAAAGCGCCAAATGGAAACAACACCTGGAGGATCTAGACAACCACAGACCATTTCGCAATTTTCAATACACAACTCGTATTGGTGATCGTGAAATCAGCGTCACCAGCAACGGCAAACCATTTTTTGACAAAAATGGCGAATTTGCCGGATATCGTGGCACCGGTTCCGACCACACGGAAAGCACCGTTTTCAAAGCCCGTTTTGAAGAGGGACTAAACGCACTGCCCAATGGGTTTTTGATGTGGGATTCTCAAGACCGTTTAATCATGTGGAACAACACCATCTTCGATATGTTCCCCGCCCTTACCCCTTATGCCAACAAAAAACCAACCTTTCTGAAGCTGATGCAAATTTGCCATCGCGAAAAGATCATTAAATACCCGCGCCCCTTTACCAAAACTTACGCAAAAGTCATTGTGCACGCTCATCAAAACTGTGGCATTAATGAAGTTGAACTAACCAATGGGCGCCATCTTCTCGTTCACGAACACAAAACATCCGAGGGCGGGATCGTAGGCATTTACACCGACATTACAGCTTTGAAAGAGCGTGAAAAAGAAATCCTTGAAGGCAAGAAAATATCCGAAACCCTCAGTTCTTGCAGCAACATCCTGTTTCATGCCCGCAACGAAAGTTTCATTCTTTCCGAAATTTGTCGCATTATCACCGACACCTTTCCCTTTGATACGGCATGGATTTCTCTTTTCAATACAACAGGGCAATTACCGGAATTTCTGAAAGTAAATATGCTGCGCGGTCGTCAACTTCCACAAACCTCCTACCGCCCGTCCAGCACACTGAAGCAGGCTTTCATCAAACAAGAATATATGATCCTGAATGAAAATCTTTTGCTGCAAGCTTACCCTGACTTCAAAGCCTTCTTTCAAGATACAGGTGCACGCACTGCCGGAATTTTTCCAATTTGGATCGATACAAAACTCACAGGCTTTCTAACCGTCGTATCAAGCGACCCGGGAACGTTCCATAATCGCTATATCAACCTTATGTCTGAACTTGCCAATGATGTCGGATATGGCCTGACCAGTTTGCGCAGCGAACACAGCCGTTTGATTGCAGAAGAAGCCTTGCGTGAAAGTGAAGGCAGATACCGTAGTCTGGTTGATATGTCACCGGATGCCATTCTGGTTTTGGATGAACAGCATAAAATCGTTTTCTCCAACCCCGAAGGCCATGTGTTGTTTGCCACCACCAATCGGGCGGAAATCTATCACAAATCTTTCTATGATTTTCTGGTGAAAGAACAGGATCTTTTTGCCAACGCACCACGCATCACAGATGATGATCCGACGCAATTTATTGGTTCTGTCACCCTGCGACGTATGGATGAGCGATTATTTGAAGCCGACATTACCGCACGTCCTGTCTCGTATTCTGGCTTAACCACCCGGTTGCTCATTATTCGCGACGTCACCGAACGAAATCGCGTCAATGAACATCTTGCCCAGACTTCCAAACTGGCAACCTTGGGGGAAATGGCCGCGGGGATTACCCATGAACTCAGCCAACCGCTTAACATCATGCGTTTTGCCGCCGAAGGCTCCTTACTTAAAATGCAACGTGGCACACTTGAAAAGGACGAAAGCCAGAAGAAATTTGATCTCATCAGCATGCAATGTGGTCGCATGGCGGACATCATTGACCATATGCGCATTTTCAGCCGCAAAGATACTGGGGATCTCGAACTTTTTGATCCGACTTTAGTTGTTCGACAATCTGTTGATTTGATCGAGTCTCAATTCCTAGCAGAAGGTATTCATTTGGATGTCCGTTATCCCGCCCATTACGCCATGTTAAACGGGCGCCCTATCCAGTTGGAACAAGTCATTCTGAACCTCGTCAACAACGCACGTGACGCCATAAACCAACGACACAAAACAACAAACTGGGAAGAAGACGAGAATAAACAAATTATCCTGCAAATCACCTATGATCAGGCAGATCATAAAATCAATATTGCGATTACAGATAACGGTGGCGGCATTCCCGAAGATGCCCTTGCCAAATTATTTGATCCCTTTTTCACCACCAAAGAAGTGGGCAAAGGAACTGGTCTTGGGCTTTCCGTCAGTTATGGCATCATTGCTGCTATGGGCGGGGCCATTCGGGCACGCAACATTCATAAAGGGGCGCGGTTTGATATCACCTTGCCTTGTGCCATCGAAGAAGAGGAAAAATTCTCTCCCAAGCGTCTTGCCGAAAAAATGGTCAACAAAAATACACCACTGCCAATCATCGAATTGACCGAGGATGAAGACGACGATTTGGATATGAACGCCGATGGCGCAAAAGTTCTTGTTGTCGATGACGAGATATACGCCGCCGAAGCCATGATGGAATACTTGTTCGACCAAGGATATCAGGTCAATATTGCGGGTGATGGCGAAGAAGCCCTCGAACTCTATGACATGGAAGCCGTTGATGTGGTCGTCACCGATATGCGCATGCCCCGCATGGATGGCTATGTTTTGATCCAAAATTTGAAAAAACGCTGCCCGTCCCTTCCCGTCATCGTTGTCACCGGGCATACCGGGATGGATGACGCCGATCAACATGATCTAAATACGCTGGCTTTCAAAATCCTTAAGAAGCCAGTCAGCCTTTCTTATTTATCCGAAAGCATTGAAGAAGCCCTGCAATCCGTCCACGAAAAGACGTTTTCTACTATTGAGGATTGAGAAATATATAATATTACAATATGATATGCACAATTATTGGTAAAAAAGAAAAAGCGCACATGAAAATTCTTATTGCAGATGACCACAATCTCGTTCGCGAAGGCCTTCGTCCCTTTCTTGAGGAACTAAGCCCGGACGTTGAAATCATGGAAGCAGCATCCTTCGATCAGGCTTATGAAATCTCTCAGGCCAGTGATGGCTGGGGTCTTATTCTAATGGACCTTAAAATGCCGGGAATGAATGCCTTCGATGGTCTGGTCAAAATGTGCGAGGCCCACAAAGATGTCCCCGTTGTCATCTTATCGGGGCATTTCAATCGCCATGATGTTCTGGAAGCCGTTGAACGCGGTGCAGCAGGCTATGTCCCTAAAACCATCAGCGGGTCCGCTATGGTCAATGCGCTCCGTCTGGTCTTGTCCGGTGAAAAATACATTCCCTCTGCCGCCTTTCAGGATACGCCTGAATCAAATGACGACAGCCCGATCGGGCGCAGTGCCACCAGCAACAACATGGAAAACGGCCCGCTGTCACGCTTAAGTGACCGTGAAAAAGAAATTCTCGGCCATCTGATCGAAGGCAGTACAAATAAAGAAATTGCCCGCAAACTTGGCTTACAAGAGATCACCGTCAAAGTACATTTGCGCAACATCTATCGCAAAATGGAAGCCGCCAACCGCGCCCAAGCCGTCCGCATTGCCTTGCAGAATGGCTGGGAGGGGTGAAAGAATTTACAATGCTATCACCATTTCGATACATACAGTTACCTGCAGAGTTATCCACTACCCTCTTTTTAGTATTTTTCTTTTTCTTAGCATTATTTTTTCATTTTATATTTATAGGTACCTATCTTGACGGTGAATTTCCATTCAATACGCTAGGGGAAGCACCCCAGTATTGGGGAAATGATTTAACTAGACTTATGCAAATATCATTAGAGGATTTTCCGCTAGATCACTTTAGGAAATATATCCCACATGAACCAGTGCCGTATGCCCCTTTTTCTTTTTTAGTTTTTAAGTTTCTAGCTCAATTTCCTGCACCTATTGCAATTTTTCTATTTATTTTATGTTTTCTGGTTCCAACCTATTTTTGGCTATACAATAACCTAAAAACTAAAAAATATATTTGCCCGTCTATAATAAGCATTCTAATTTTATTTTCTTCCTATCCTGTCTTTTATGCATTAGATCGATTAAACATTGATGCTTGGATACTCGTGATATTGTTCATAGTTATTTATAAAATAACAAAAAAAAATAGCATCATTGGACCAGTAGCTTTAGCATTAGCAACCTCTATAAAAATATATCCTGCACTTTTTTCCTTTCTATATATATCAAGGCGGAATTACTATAGTTTTTTTATTTTTATTTTATCACTAACTACTATTTTTTATTTTAGTTTATTTGCAATCAACAGTTCTTTTGATAAATACTTAACAGTCTGGCAAAATGAAATATTATTTTCCTCCACTTGTTTCTCTTCACTCGAAGCCTGTCAGAATTTAAGTCTGAGCTACTTTTTCAAAAACCTGAGCCTATTTCTTGGATACCTTCCAAGTGTTCAAACAGCTCAAAGCTTCCAATCCGTATACGGAGCAATCTGCATCCTGTTATTAGCCTTATTTTTACTGGTGCTTTACAGAACCCCAAAGCAGCATATCGATCTTCACGTCACAGCCCTTACGTGCCTCACAATTTTATTACCGCACATGTCCTATGATTATAAAGGCTTACTTATTTTTTTGCCTCTAGGATTAACATTTTCCAAACAAAACACATCATACCGAAAACTAATAATTTTTCTTTTTATTCTATTCTTAGTTCCAAAAAAGGCAATGGGAGTTCACGTAAACGCCATACTTAACAATGTAATAATTTGTAGCATATTAATCACTTCAATTTATATATTACTGAAACCTAATGATACTTTTATAACATCGAAAATGGTTTACAGATTTATTACTTCAATATCATTTTGTAGCTTACTATTTCTTTATGGAGCGGGAATTTCTCAACAACTTTTTATCCCTCTTTTCAGTGCAGGACAAAACTTTATTCATTTTAAAAAAGAAGAAATCCCTGGCTTTTTTGGCAGAGGCTGGCACTACTTTGAAAAAGATCAATTCAATGCTTGGCGCTGGATGTCTTCCCCACAATCACTCTTAAACATTAGATTAGATCCCAGATATCAATATAAGGTCAACTTTTCAGCAAACAACCACCTTCAAAATCATAATCAAGAGATTACTTTCCGCTTAGACGGCAAATTTATTCAATCTGAAAAAATAGAACCAGGACAGATAAAAAACATTACCCTTCATCTAAAACAATCTCAAATAGAGGATACTCTCTTAGACCGTCATCAATTGACCTTAACTGTTTCTAGTTTTTTCCCCCCAACCGAATCCTCCTTTTTACCCCTTGGAGTATCAATTGCCGGAATGAAATACGCAGGAACCTTGCCTAATTTGATACAACTTGACAAATGAATCTAGGCAAGCCCCTAGTAATCTAGACACCTGATATTTTTTCATAATACCGTTTTTCAAATTCCACTGACGACAGACCATCATTGGCACCATGTCGTCTGGCCGGGTTATAGAAAAACTCAATATAATTAAATATCTCCGCCCTTGCTTCATCGCGGGTTTTATAGATTTTCCGTTTGATACGTTCTGTCTTCAATAAAGAGAAGAAGCTTTCCGCAACAGCGTTGTCGTGACAATTCCCCTTTCGGCTCATACTGGCTTCTAGATTATGGTCTGCAAGGAATTTCCGCCAGTCTGAGCAGGTATATTGGATACCTTGATCGGAATGTATGAGAACTTTGTTATCAGGTTTTCTCCGCCATAAGGCCATAACCAAAGCATCAATCACAAGATCAGCCTTGGGATTATTCTTCATGCTCCAGCCAATGACTTGTCTTGAGAACAGGTCAATGACAACTGTCAGATACAACCAACCTTCAGGTGTACGGATAAATGTAAAATCTGTCACCCATGCCAAATCAGGTTTATCGACATCAAACTGACGATCCAGTGTATTCGGGGCAATATGGCTGACATCACCGCCTGCAAAACCGCGATGTCGTTTGTACCCCCGCTGAGAACGAATGCCTTCTTCCTGCATGATGCGATGGAGCTAAATTCACAAACGAAGTGCAATTCAGTTATAGACTGGAATTGCTATGGGAAAGAATTATAACCACTTTGATCTCGATGAGAGATACGAGCTTTACCTCTATCTCCCCAGAGCCAAGGCGAAACGGGGACGGCGGTATTACAAACGCAGACGAGAACCTTTGGCAAACCGCCGTTCCATCCATGATCGCCCCAAGGACGTGGAAGGACGGGAAACTTTCGGGCATTGGGAAGGTGATTTGATGAATTTTAGAACACAAAAAGGCAATTTGCTCACGCTGATGGAACGCAAGACACGTTTTACATTTACAGCTTCCTTGCAGACAAAAACAGCGGCTGAAACGGCTCAAAATATACAGGAAAGGCTCTCTGTACTTCCTCCGAATGCATTGAAAACAATCACTTTTAATAACGGCGGAGAATTTGCTCATTTCGCAAAAATCGAAGACGTTCAGGATATCGAAACCTATTTTTGCGATCCCCACTCACCTTGGCACGTGGTGGTATTGAAAATACCAACGGCATTTTTCGTCGTGATATGCCGAGAAAAACCGACATTAAGGATTACACGGAGCAAGATATTGATGACATCACATGGAATTTAAACACAACGCCCCGAAAATGCCTTGGTTTCAGAACGCCTGCCGAGGCATTTATTGAAAATCTTCAAAATTGCACTTGAGATGTGAATCCAGCGGATACGGTTCTTGCCGCAGTCTTCGCCCCAGTCCTTCAGGTCCCTGGTTATATTGCGATAGCCATAAGCCAGGCCACTTTCCAGCCACGACTGTTTTATCAAACCCAGTAAGCGTTTATCTTCAACAGCACGACTGCTTAAAGGCTGTTTGAGCCAAGCATAAAAGCCGCTGCGGTGAACATCCAATGTTCGACACATAACGGCCAAAGGAAATTTATTGAGCCGAGATTTTATGAACGCGTATCTTTCCTTGACTCGCTTGCAAAGAACGCGGCGGCCTCCTTTAAGATATTACGCTCCTCCGTCACCCGACGAAGCTCAGCCTTTAATTTACGCAAATCGTTTGATGCTGCGCACCGGTATCGCCGAAGAGCTTAATCCAGTCCCGCAGGCTTTTGTTGGAAACGCCAAGTCGCTTGGACACATCACTGACACTGTAGCCGCGATCTACAACTTGACGGACTGCTTCAATCTTAAATTCTTCTGGGTAACGTTTACCATGTCTGAATTCAGCCCCTCTGAGACAAATTAAGCGAGTTGCATAATAGAGGGTTTCTGGTTCATCGTAGTGACTGAAAGGAACGAAGATGAGACAGAAACCTAAGACCTCAAAAATTGAAGCGGACAAAACGGTCCGCACCATCCGACGCAAGACGCGTAAGCAATATTCAGCCGAAGAGAAAATCCGCATTGTGATCGCCGGGCTGCGTGGTGAAGAAAGTATAGCCGCTTTGTGTCGCACCGAAGGCATTGCGGAAAGCCTGTATTACAGCTGGTCCAAAGAATTTCTGGAAGCTGGCAAGAAGCGTCTGTCCGGCGATATTGCGCGTCAGGCGACATCCCATAAAGTGCGTAACCTCAAGCGTGAAAACACGGATATGAGAGAGGCGCTTGCCGACCTGCTTCTGGAAAACCGCCGGCTCAAAAAAAGCATGAACATGGATGGGGACGACGATTTATGAGGTATTCAGCGGCAGAAAAGCTTGAGATCATCCGTCTTGTCGATGCGTCCCACTTGGGCGTCGACGCACGCTGGATAAGCTGGACATTCCCAAAACCACCTTTTATCGCTGGTATGAACATTATCAGGATGAAGGCGTTGACGGGCTTGCCGATAAATCGCCACAGACGTCCCATATCTGGAACCGTATCCCTGATGAGGTTCGTGAAGATATTGTGGAACTCGCCTTGGATCATCCGGAGCTATCGTCGCGCGAATTGGCGGTGAAGTTCACGGATGAACGGGACTATTACGTCTCTGAAAGTTCCGTTTATCGCGTGCTGAAAAGTCGGGACCTCATCACAGCTCCGGCTTATGTGGTCATTAAAGTTCAAGGACAAAACCGTGCGTCCCAATCAGCTTTGGCAGACAGATTTTACATACTTGAAGGTCATTGGCTGGGGTTGGTTTTATCTATCCACCATTCTGGATGATTATTCGCGCTATATCGTGGCTTGGAAGCTGTGTACTGGAATGAAGGCCGAAATGTAACCGCGACACTGGAGTTGGCCTTAGAAGCCTCAGGCTGTGACAGTGTTGATGTGGTTCACAAACCAAGGTTGCTCAGCGATAATGGCTCATCCTATATCAGTGGTGATCTTGCCGATTGGCTGGAAGATCAGGGGATGGATCATACGCGGGGCGCGCCCAATCATCCACAAACCCAGGGCAAGATCGAACGCTGGCATCAAACGTTAAAAAACCGCATCCTACTGGAAAACTATTATCTGCCCGGCGATCTGGAAAGCCAGATCAACACCTTCGTCCAGCATTACAACAATGAGCGCTATCACGAAAGCCTTGGCAACGTTACACCTTCTGACGTTTATTTTGGACGCCAGCACGGCATCTTGAAACGTAGAAAGGAGATCAACTCAAAACCATCAAGAAACGCCGCTTGCTTCATGAAAAGCACGTGGCATAATAATCAAACCTGATGAGCCAAAACCCTCTGCTATTTTAAATGCTCATATGTCCCAAATTATATGGCGACAGACACGTTTACCACTCATATCTAACACCTCATAGTTTGTACAATGTGTAAGCTATCAGGTGTCTAGATTACTAGGGGCTTGCCATCTCCAATTCCTCAAAAAACATACAATTCTATCCCTATTTAAAACCATCGTTCGAGTAACTGTATAATGGAGAATAACCGCAACTAGTAGGCTTAGAGCTAAATTAAAAAACAGAAAGAGAAATGTACCAAATTCTGCTATTTTAAACCATTGCATGGCCTCTTTGATTGGGAAATGAACTACGTATAATTCATAGCTTATTCCCCCAATCCATCCTAATATGAAGGCCCATTGAGGCGGATTAGGACGTGTAACATCAATATAATATATCCCATAAATTAAAAACGCAGAAAAGACAGAAACCACCGTAACATTATAGTAGTTGTTTTTCCCACTTAAGATAACTGTAATTTCCGAGAAATAACTTTTATATATAATAAAAAAAGTGAATATACTAAAAAACATTATAAAAAATATTATTGTATTCCTTACAAAATTATCTTTCAATAGAACTAATAGTTTTCCTGAAAACACTGATAACCCTAATATTGACCCCACGATGAATCCATCCCAACGAGAAAAAATAACCCACCAATGTAATCCCATATATCTCAAGTAAATAGAAATTATAATCAAAAGAAGACCTAAAAATATTTGTTTTGAAAAACTAATTTTTATTTTCTTACCTAAGACAAAGAAAAAACCACAAATTATATAAAACTGTTCCTCTAAAACTAATGACCAGAAATGAGCAAACTCTCTAGCTTCACCAAACACTTTTTGTCCATAAAACAAATAATCAAGATTATGCAAAAGAAATATGTAATATAAAGAAAATCCGCTATCAGGAACTGTTCCAAGCGGGCTAACATCCAACAGAAAATCCCTTTTCTCTGCAAGTATAATTTCATAAATCAATAAAGAAATTGCAAACACCGGAAAAAGTTTACAGAAACGATATACAAAAAAATCCAAAGCCCCTTTCTCATTTTCATAAAACTGCAAAAGAGTTCTCATGATTAAAAAGCCTGACATAACAAAGAAAATATCCATTGAAAGCCAATACCAAGGAAATATCTCTTCAAACCCACAATGGAAAACCAACACCCCAATTGCTAGCAGTCCTCGAAATGCATCTAATCTAACAAATCGCATTGAATCGACCTTATGCTAATTTTTCATTGTAAAAAATAAAACCAAAGTTTCTTATTTGACTATTTCAACAGATAAAATTTGTTATTGGATCATCCAAAAAAATATACAGATTCGCGCCCAAACCTGTCGTGTTATGAAACTTGTATCTTCTTAATTATTACAGAGATACATGACAGTTCTCTTGGATATTTTCAAAACTTAAAATGCCCTAACTTCAATTCAACCTCAGAAATTCGTCGTTATCTTATTTATCTTGCCTTTTAAAAATTTAGATTTTTTGTTTCGATTCTTAATTAAAAAGCCTCCACGCTCAATTCATAGGTATAAAATAAATTAACACCTATGAATTGAGCGTGGAGTATTCACAAAAAATTTGGAGGTTTAGATACGTATTCTTAATGTAAAGATACGAATTCTTGTATTTTAGAAACCATATAATCAATCATCTCAGGTTTCAAGCCAGGGTAAACACCAATCCAGAATGTACGTTCCATAATGATGTCAGTATTTGTAAGGCTTTTCAAATCTTGTTCAGTTATATTCGATGAATTCAAATATCCAGACTTTCGAATCCTTAATACAACATCTTTATCCGTAAATGCAGGTTGCCTTAAAATATTTCCAGCAAAAACTGTCCTAGTTTGAATGTGATGATTTTCTAAGTATTGGGTAATATCTTCTCGAGAAAAACCACAGTCTTCCTTCAGAGTTAATGCAAACCCAAAAGGAGACGGCTGCGCATTTCTTGGATAGCTTGGTAAAGTAAAAGTATCTTGAAGATTCTCCAGACCAGAGCGTAAGCTTTTCCAATTTTCAAAACGGGCCTTAGCAAAATCAAGTACACGATCCAACTGAGCAACCCCGATAGAGGCCTGCATATCTGTGATTTTCAAATTATAGCCAATATGGGAATAGGTATATTTATGATCATACCCCTTCGGCAGAAGACCTAGCTGCCAGTCGAAACGACGTTTACATGTATTATCTTGTCCCCCAGGACAATAACAATCACGCCCCCAATCGCGAAAAGATTCAGCCGCACGACCTAGAATAGGATCAGTCATGTAGACCGCTCCCCCTTCGCCCATAGTGATTTGGTGAGCAGGATAAAAGCTGGACGTCCCAATGTGTCCAATAGTACCAGTATACATAGTGCTTCTAGAGACTTTGCCCCTCAGCAACGTATATTCTCGGTCCAGTGTGAAGGTTGCGCCCAACGCATCACAGTTATCCTCAATTACCCATAACTTATGTTTTTCAGCAATGCCTAGAATTTTATCAAGATCAAACGGGATTCCCAAGGTATGCGCAATCATAATAGCCTTGGTCCGCGGTCCGATCGCTTCCTCGATCTGCGTATAATCAATATTGAGAGAATTCAGATCTACATCAACAAATACCGGCACCAAACCGTTTTGAACAATCGGTGCAATCGTTGTCGGGAAACCGGCGGCCACCGTCACCACCTCGTCTCCGGGAACTAGACGCTGTTCTTTCAGTTTGGGCGATGTCAATGTAGAAATCGCAATCAGGTTTGCAGAACTCCCCGAGTTAACTGTCAACACTTTGAGACGTCGAGCATCTTTTTCAGAAAAGATTTCAGAAAACTTTTCTGAAAACTGTTTGTCGTAACGCCCTGCTGTCAGATAAAATTCCAAAGAAGAATCAACCAAATTCATTAATTCTTCACTACCGAATACCCGACCGGCATAATTCACACGATCCACACCCGCGCGGAATTTGCGGCTCAAAGCAGGTTTATGAACCGCATCATAATATTTCTGAACATCGGCCTGGATGCGACTTTTAACGATCTCTGCAACACCGACAGCACCGCTATTTCCGACGGCCTCGCCAAGACCTTCAACAGCGGCTTCCACACGAATTTGTACCGCAATATGGTAACCGGCAATTTGCTGTGTATTTTCTTGAGCGGACTGAGAAGCTGGCGCGGCATCTACCAAGCCGTTCTCATTGGCTTCCGACAAAACAACGACTAGGTCAAAGCCTGTCGGCAGTTCCGTATTACCTTTTGTAAAAATTTTTCCTGCTATGGACATATTTCAATACCTAACTTGTTTAAAGCCCGATTTCACACCCGTTTCTCTTATAGAGAATAGCGGAAATCAAAGACCTGCTTTCCTTCAAACTTGAACTGATTTTCCTTGAACTCGTCCCAAGCAGTCGCAATCACAATTGCTTCAGCACCATCAATCGCCTCGTCTAAACTTTGGGCGTAATCAATATCAAAATTATAAAGGAATTTAAACTCGTTTGTTGCCAAAGGGTCGTATGCGACCACATCGGCAAAACCTTGTTTTTTGATCTCCTCAATAACAACCGCAGAAGGGGTCATGCGCACATCGTCAGAATTCGGCTTAAAGGCCAGCCCCAAGATCGCTACTTTCCGATCTTTGGCTACACTGGCACCCATGCGTGAAACCAGGAACTGACAAATCTGATTATTGATGCGTAAAACCTCACGCAAACCGCCTGCATCATAACCAAAATCCTGCGCCTTGCCGATCAAAGCAGAAGTGTCTTTTGGCAGACAGTAACCGCCAAAACCACACCCCGGGTAAGCATAACTTGCCATATTTGCCGGTTGACCAAACCAACGCTTATCTTCATGCACAATTTCAAAGGCACGTTTAATATCAATGTCACCAATAGAACTGGCAATCATAGACATCTCGTTCGCAAAACTGATCAAAGACGATAGCAACGTATTGGACAGATACTTGATGTATTCGCCTGTGTTGAGGCTAACCACATGAATATCGACCCCAAACGGTTTATAGACTTCTTCAAGAACAACACGACTTTTGTCGTTTTCAACACCAATCACAACGCGATCCGGGTCAATGAAATCCTGCCAGGCATAACCTTCGCGCAAGAATTCCGGATTATTTGCCAATCCCAGCTCTTCATCAACGACCACACCTAGGCTCTCAAGATATTCCCGTGCGTCTTTAGATGTGCTGGACGGCGGGACCGTAGATTTAATACAAACGGTTTTGAAATCGCCTTTGGCTTTAACGGAAACAATCTCTTTCAAAGCAGATTTAATTTGACCCAGATCCACTTTTCCATCGTCGCCAGACGGCGTGCCAACGCATAACATAATGATTTGGCTGTCGGAAATCGCTCGTGCTAAATCGTCTGTCAGCACAAAGTTCTTCCCACTATGTTCCTTCAGCTTCTCCGGTAAGCCCGGTTCATGGAAAGGTACATTACCCTCACTCAAAGCGCGCGCCTTATCCGCGTTGGCTTCGATACCGTAAACCGTAAACCCTTTATCAGCAAAACCCAATGCCGTTGTCAGACCGACAAACCCCAACCCCAATACAGTAATCATTTCAATCAGCCTTGTTCGTATTTAAAGAATTTCATAAAACGTTCCACGCCTTCGCGAACTCCAATGGTCGGGTGGTAGTTTAGCTCTGAACGCGCTTTATCAATGATTGGACAACGTCGGTTCGGGTTATCCGTCATGTAATCGGCATCTTCAGATTTGGCAAATTTCACTTCACCCTGATAGCCAAAGACTTCCTTACCGACCTCAACATTCAGCTTTGCAAAATCGCGCATGGAGATTTCTGGATTCGGGTTCCCAATATTGAAAACGTCAAAAGTACCATGCGTCAATATTTTCAGATAACCCAATACCGCATCAGCAACATAACAGAAGGTACGGGTCGGTGTGCCGTCCGATAAGATTTCGATATCTTGCCCCTCGATTACAGCTTTGGCAAAATCTGCTGGTACTCGTTTATCATTGAGGCTCATCCCCGGTCCAAAATTGTTGAACGGACGCGCCATAGCAATTGGCATATTATATTTTTCAGCAAACAGATAACACATGGTTTCACTGAAACGTTTTGACTCATCATAACAAGCGCGCGGCCCGATCGACGCCACGTTACCGCGATAGCTTTCCGCTGTTGGAATGAAGGCCGGATCCGGGTCTCCGTAGATTTCGCTGCTGGAAAACATCAAGAAACCACGCAGATTATCTTTCTTGCAATAGATATCTAACAATTTTCTCAAGCCCCAGATATTCGCATCAAGTGTTTCTATCGGGTACTGACGATAGAAGGTAGGAGAAGCAATAGATGCCATATGCAGAACGAATTCCGCATCGCATGCCCCATCGATTGAAGAGAGATCATCGGAAATGATATCAAACGTATGAACTTCAACAAGCCCATCCGTTTTAGCCTGTAAATCGTTCAGCCAGTCCGGAGAACTGACGATAAACTTATCAAGACCGATGATTTTTTTAATTCCTAATTTATCGGCATGACGCGCAAAGAACTTCATAAAGTAATAACCTAGGAATCCAGCGCAACCTGTCACCAAGATCGTTGAGTCTTTGAATTTTTCAGCGAAATTTATATTTTCATACATGTAGTCCAAATCTTCGCAGACAATCGGGTTATTCTCTTCATACATAGTTCTACTCACTATCTCAGTACTTAATTGAAATGGATGTATGCACACATCCTAAAAATCTATTTCCAAAGCTTCCAAGCCGCTTGCCCTTTATCCCAGCTTTCGTTCAGTTGTTGGCAATCGCGCAATGTGTCCATAGGCTTCCAGAATCCTTCGTGCTTATAGGTTCCTAACTGTCCGTCAGCGGCTAGATTTTTCAGTGGTTCTTGCTCCCATACCGTGGAATCGCCTTCGATATAATCGAAAATACCCGGCTCTAAAACAAAGAAACCACCATTAACCCAAGCACCATCGCCTTTAGGCTTTTCTTCAAAACGTTCAACTATATTTTGCTCAGAAATATCTAGGGCACCGAAACGACCAGACGGTTGAACAGCGGTAACCGTTGCCATTTTATTATGAGATCGGTGTTGAGCGAGCAAGGCGTTGATATCAATATTTGACACGCCATCCCCATAAGTCAGCATAAAGGTGTCGTCGATATAGTCCTGGATCCGTTTTACACGTCCTCCGGTCATAGAATTGGGACCGGTGTCAACCAAGGTCACATTCCAAGGTTCCGCCTCGCATGAATGGATTTCCATTTCATTTTTAGCCAAATCGAACGTCACGTCCGACTGATGAAGAAAGTAGTTCGCGAAATACTCTTTAATGACATACCCTTTGTAACCAAGGCAAACCACGAAATCATTAATTCCATAGTGAGAGTAAATTTTCATAATATGCCACAAAATAGGGCGCCCGCCGATCTCGACCATAGGCTTGGGTATGCGATGGGTTTCTTCACTCAAACGAGTGCCAAAACCGCCAGCAAGAAGTACAGCTTTCATGCGTCTCTCCACCGAGTTTTCATTACCGAATGTGCAATATGCTTAAGCAAAGAAGATACCACTATCAAGAGATAAATAGTGTAGAAATAAAGAAACACCGTGTGAATCGTATTGCGGTACTTTATTTCAATCAAGTGTTCTCCTTGAGGTACTTTAAAATTCATATTTAATGCGTCTTGAGAAATGGCAACTTCTTTACCATCGATATACAAAGTATACTGTGGGCTATTGTACAAGTTTAAGCGGTGTTGCGATACCAAAGGAGATTTTGAAATATATGAAATCTTGTTTGCATAATTGGTTTCAAAGTCTGTTATCTCTGCGTTTTCTGCACCATTAAACCAAACTGACATAATACCGTTGTCGAAAGCAGGGATGTTATGTAGGTCAATTTTTTCCAATTTTTTGGCAACAAACAATCCGCCGTTTTCACCGACGATTTTAGTCCACCAATCAGGCCCATCCCAAGTTAAAGGATCAGTTTCTCCATAAGGCAATATAGATCTAATCGGCAACCAATTGGCTGTTTCCGGAGTATTGCCTTTACCAATCAACACGTTACTAACAAAAACAGGTGTTTCTCTTAATTTTTTAGAAAAATCTATAGCGAACACTTCATTTTGAAGCGACGTGTTCACTCTGAAAGAGAACATTTGCGGTTGCTCAGTCAAATCTAAACTAAACGTATCATCTGCAATTTTGACTTTGACATTATTTACTTTTGGCTCTGACCAAGCCTTAAAACGTACCAAATACTCTCCTGGCATATAAAGAGAGTTACGTTTCGATAACTTGACTACAATCTTATTCCCTTTCAACTCCATACGAGGAGCCGTCAGATCTATAAGATCATTAATCTGTGGCTTGTATTTATCTAATGCTGGAATATCAAAAATCCCAAAATCAGCACCAGTGTTGTAAACATAGTCCAAATCTATCTCCCCATACCAAGGGAATAGAGGGATCAGCCCTTTATAACGAGCAAGATGGATTTCATAACCGAGATAATTGGACAACTTAATCTGATCACGTACCATCCATGGGTAATTCCGCAAGATCACATTATCCGAGTGTATGCTTGAAGAAAAATCTACATATTTTATAAGCTTGTCTTTATTGCTATTGGCCTTTAGGTATTTATGAAATTTTTCTTTTAGATCATCTTGGTAGTATAGCTGCGTCCCTTTGTGCGTCTGATCGACGCGTTGTGCCCAGTTCGTATAAGAATACAGTTTGCCAGCAGCCAGAATAAAAACAGCTGCGCAAGCAAATGACAAGGCTGCTTTTTTCCCCGACTTAATCAGTAATACGAGAAAGAAAGCCACTAGAGACAGTTCTACAATCAGTTTTTCCACATCCCAGTTCGGGATTTTAATCAGACCTGAACTAGAGCCTACTCCTAAAAAAATGACCAGTACCGCGCTCCCCCATAACACATAATAGGTTCCTTTATGATCGCGGACGCTATCAAGTCTGTCGGCGTAAAAGGCAAACACAAAAGTAAAGATCACAAAAGAAATCAGCAGATATCGTGCGTAGATATGCATCCCACCAAAAACGGGAACAAGGTAATGAAAGATATCGCTAAGGCCGGTAAAACGCCCCATACTGTTCAACAACAACAGCGCGAAAACAATAGTCCCATATACCATAAATGGTTTAAGATTCAATCTATTCTCATCTCCGGAAACTCGGGTTTTCAAGAATAAACCTGCGATAACGACTGGAAGAAGTCCCAAAATGACATGCCCACCTTCCGCCCGGGGAATATTAAAGCTATAAGATAGAAAACCGAGAATATCCGACGGCAGATGTGCTATATCATGGGCAGCATAATAAAGCGACGTCGTGCCAAGTCCGCCGTAATTTTCTGAATGATAGATCAGAATGGCCAAATATAACGGAAATACGACAAATCCTGCAATAGTAGGAGGAATTAATAAATCCATATAAGCGCGAACATTTCGAAACGTTTTACCGTCGGCATAATATTGATATACGACTGCGCTGAGCAACATTAAAAACATGCAGGCCAAAGCCATCGGAAGATAGCCCCCCAACGCCATTAACGTATAGGGAAAGCTATAAAGGATCAGTTGGTTAAGCGTCGGTTTGTGAAAACTTTTCAACGCGGTGTACAGCACCCAAGGGCCGAGAGTATAAATTATAATATACGGAGTATAAGGAAAACGGAAGGCCGCAAATGTTGCTAAAATTGCCCAAAACACCGAGGCTAAACGGGATAATGCAAAAAATTTTCGTCCCAACTTCAAAACGAAGAAGACTGACAAACCGCATTGTAACGCTAAAATCACAATCTTAACCGCAGGCCAATTCAAACCTCCGACAATCGCACCAAACAAATAAAACAGATCATAAACAGGATAGCGCCCTGCGACATTAGGGCGTAAGAAAAACTCACTCCCCCCATTAAATGTAAGCATATCCAATCCGCTAAAGATACCATCCCTAAACAATTGCGCGCCATAAATGAAATGCGGCAAGGATAAGACAAGCTGGTCGCTAATGAAAAAGACATATTCCTTTCCTAAGAGACTTGGCACCAGATAAGGGGCAAAGAACACAAAAGCTAAGGCGAATGAAACCCCCAGTGCCCAAAGATTATATGCCTGATCCGTATTGGGTCTTTTCAACAATACACCTAACATTTATTCACCTTCTCGATTTACCCGGCATTCCTCAATATAGGATTTCCCTCGCCCTCTCGAAATTAAAACCGCGTCGCTATTTTCAGTACCATCTTCAAAACTTTTCTCAATAATAACAAACGGTTTCTGCCTGACTTGGCCATAGACCCTAGATAAATATTCACCCAACACACCGATAAACACGGCATTAACACTGATCCCCAGCAGAATCAAAACCACAACAGTCGTAAAACCTTCGGGGACTTGCTCGGCAGACAAAAATTTCGCCAGCACGTAGCCACCACTGGCAATCAATGTCAGAAACGCAATAAAAACACCAAAATAAGTCGCCACTTTCAACGGCAGTGTGGACTGTGAAATAATACCGTCCATCGCCAGGCGAACTAATTTGGAAACCGGGAACTTACTGTCACCAAATTGGCGAGCATCGCGCTCATATGGAATACCAACCTGCTTGAAACCAAAACTAAATACTGTTCCACGGATATAAACGTCCTGATCGTCAATCTGCTTGAGCAAACCTAATATCGTACGGTCCAGTAGCATAAAATCTCCGGCATCCAACGGGATATGATGTTCGGCAACGGCATTAAGGAACCGATAGAAAATTTTGCGCATCGCCAGAATAATAGGACCTTCCTGACGTTTCTTGCGAATGCCATATACGATTTTATTACCTTTTTCCCATTCATCCAGAAAGGAAACCAGCAATTCCGGCGGGTCCTGCAAATCACAATCGAATTCAACCGCAGCATCGCCAATGGCATACAAATAGCCTGTGAAAATTGAGCGTTGATATCCGTAATTCTGAGAAAAACTTAAAACTTTAATACGCTTGTCCGTTTTTGCAATTTCAGAAATTTTTGCAAACGTACTATCCGAACTGCAATTGTCTGTGAAAATAATTTCGAAGTCATATTTCGGACTTAATTCATCCAAAACGCGTGTCATGCGTTCATAATAGAAATCAATATTTTTTTCTTCATTATAAACAGGTGTAATAATCGAGATTAATTTTCTCTGAGACATTTCATTCACACATTTCTTTTACAGCTTCACCGAAAGAGTACTTAGCCACCCATCCCGGTAAAACAGTTCCAACATAAGGATCCATAATCTGATTATCAGAAAAAGGCACCCCCCCCCAGTCAATCTCAAGGCTATGGCCTTTTTGGGCCAAATAAAGCCGCACAGCCTCTTTTAACGGTATAGGATCCCCCGGGACATAATATCGTTCGACTTGTCCATCCTCAAATTCGTTACACACCATTTCTACCGCCCGGCAAAATGCCGCTGTCACATCCCGGATAAACGAGAAACTAACAATTTGCGTTCCTGGCGTCATTTTAACCACCTGGGCCTCAACCGTTGCCTGATCAAGCATCTTCCAGATCTTTGGACGCGGATCATTTGGTCCATAGATATCATACAAGCGTAAAGAAATGCATCGAAAGTTTCGATTTTGGCAATAATAATCAATTATACGTTCAAAAGCCTCTTTAGTCGCGGCATACAAGCAATTGGGTGAATAATCCGCCCCCATAGACGTTTGCCAGTAGCTGCCTGCCACAACAATTCGACGACAATCGAATTGGTTCATAACTTCTAAAAGTTGTGTTCCGAAAGTAAGATTGGCGTCAATTGTTTTTTGTACATCTTCCGGCGGACATGCATAAAAAGAACGGCCCGCGATATGAACGACACTATCAATCTGTCGGTCTCGAAAAACCTCACAAAGGCTGGCTATCGTCCCGTCATAGTGCCAAATTCGCACCTTGTCTTTAAACCCTGCCAGACGGGAAACATCCGATGACGAGCGAACAAGAGCCTCCACAGACCAGCCACGTTCAAGACACTCTTGAACAACATGACTTCCGGTATACCCCGAAGCTCCCGTCACTAAAATACGCATTTCTATCCCCCCTTTAGAGCATTGAAAACATCAATCAAACGGTTCTCATTACCTTTCTAGACTACGCCCTATTTGGCATCATATCGAAAGATTTTTCGCTTTTGAACAAAATAACTGACCGGGGTGACAATCCCTATTTGCAGCGCCTTGGAGCTCCAATCGCTCCCGCCCAGAAGATTGACAAAAAAATAGAGCAAGCCCATGCCTGCGATAAACTGTATATACATAAGCAAACAAAACTTGCCATATTTCTCTAGGAAGATCGTAACGGAAAACGCATCGACCTGATAAGTAAAAAAATAATGGCAAACAAAACAAAAAGTCAGCGCCAACTGAAACGCACAGATATTAGCTACAAACAAACTTAACCCAAAACGGAACAATAGCGTAAACAGTAAAATTTCAATGACAGCACCCAATCCGCCGATAACCAAATATCGAAGGGATTGAGCCTTCTTATCAAACAGAAAGAAATGAGCAAATTTAACGATCATGGGTAATACTGAATTTCTCAAAAGGGTTAGATGACATGAAAAAACACGCCTTTCTAATATATTCTCAACCTGCAACAGGCTGCTCATTCAAACCGGCCTCCCCCCTCTTTCGATATCCATCAAAAACTCATGAATTACGCTTTCAGCATCCCCTTCACATCTGATCAAACCACTATCGATCCAAATCACTCTTGTACATATCCGTTTAACCACTTCCAAGTCGTGTGATACATACACCATACAAGAGGCTTCGGCGATCATTTCTTCCATCCTCTTCCTTGCCTTCGTGGTAAATTCCGCATCTCCCGCTGTCAAAATCTCATCCAACAGCAAGACCCCTTCGCCCATAGCCGTCAGAATGGAAAAAGCCAATCTGACCTGCATTCCGGCCGAATAGGTCTTCAATGGCATGTCGATAAATTCTTCCAGTCCCGCAAAAGAAATAATCTCGCTTTCCAGTTTTTGAATATCCTTACGGTCATAACCCAGCAAATATCCCCGGTGGTAAATATTGCTACGTCCACTTTCTTCCACCTCGAAGCCAACATTCAAATCAAAAAGACTGTTCACTTCACCGTGAACGACAATTTCTCCTCCCTGAATCGGATAAATACCGGCAAGTGCTTTTAATAAAGAACTTTTACCAGCCCCGTTACGTCCTATAATGCCTAGTCTTTCCCCTTTTTTAACGGTAAAAGACACTCCACGTAGGCTCTCATAATATTTTGCATTATGATATTTGCTTTTTCCCGGTGCCAGAATCGTCTCTTTTAAAGATTGGGGTGCCATATTAATCATCGGATATCTTAAGACGACATCTTTCACAATAATCAGGTCACGTCCGTCAGAAAGGTTGTCCATTATTTGCAACTCAAAGGTAATAAATGATTTGATCTTCTTTATTGCGAAAGATCAAATAAGCAACACACATACCAACCAAACCGAAGCCAGCCGGTATTAAATAGTTTTCAAGACTGGGCAGACTTCCCTCCAGCAAAGGCTTTCGGATTAAATCAAGTATATTCGAGATCGGATTGATATAGTCCCAATAGCGAACTTCCGTATTTAAAAAGACCGTCTTATCAATGAAAACTGGCGATACAAACCAAAGCGTCTGTAACAATATTTGTGTAAACTGTTGATAATCACGATAAAGCGCACCGACAATGCCCGAAAAAGCACAAAACGGGAAAAATACAATCATCAATATTAGAATATTGAGCGGAACCAGCAATGCCGTCCAGCTCAGGCTATGGCCGGTGACTAAAAACCAGACCAGAAGCCCCATAAACGAAATCAAGAACGACGTTGTTGAAACCAAATAAAACCGGATCGTATAAATCAGCATCGGTATCTTTTTTTGTCGAATTAACGCCTGTGATTGTACAATCGAAATACTACCCAACGAAATCGTATCAGAAAACCAGTTCCAGATCACAATACCAGAAAACACATAAATGGAGAATTCAACAAAATTTTTCTCAAACACATAGTGGAAAATGATACTTAGGATAATCGAGAATGAGAAAGGTTGTAGAACAACCCATAAAATTCCCAAATATGTCCGACGAAAACGATTGCGCAAATCCACCCGTGCCAGTGACAAACAAAGGTTACGATATTTGAATACCGCAGACAAATAGTAGCCGAAATTCTCAATATTCATTTTTTTTATTGGAGACATTAAATACGAACTCTAATTGTAAGACTAAAACACCATCAGATTATCATCGAACGACGCATTAGGCGTCGATCAATCCTTTCTTAAAAACTTGTTATACGCCCACTTGACCATACGGCGTAGCTTATCTGGGATCGGTAAGAACCTAACAATGAGGACAGACAATTTTCGTTTGTCTTGCTCTGACATTTTATCAACCAAACCATAGGTCAACCACGCTTCAGCAGGTCGCGCTCCCATGAAGAGTGGTTGAATATAGGCAGGCAACGAATTCGCTTTAATAGACGCAATATGATAACAAACTTTCATCTGCAGAGAAGATAATTGCGTTATTGAAAAATCATTCCTCATAATCAAATCCTTTACCACTTGAGACTGAACATTTCCATGCACTTTTGACGTGAACTTGTCGCATTTGCCTGTAATGTCCGCATATCGTCCCGTCACATCTCGACAATGTGCCATTTCTTCGGCAACCACGCACATCCCAATCGTCAGATGTTCAAGGTCAAGATAGTCAAAATACATCTGGCCGATTTCATTCACATAAGCGGCAGAAAAAGAAAACTGGCCAAATGCTTTGTTCTGAACGACATGAGTAAACTCACCTGCCTCAAAAAAGGTACATTTCGGTCCCTTCTCCTCTTCAGCACACAATAGCACCCCATTTGAGGCAACCATCTGCATCTTGTTATTATTTTCATATTGACGCATATGTATGGAAACATGGTCTTCAAACCATTCCCCATGGGCACATGCAGGAAACAGGACGCTGCCGTACGGAAGACTCTGGGCTATTTCTGCTAAAAAGGAACCTTCACCATTCAATTCATAATTCCAGCCTGCATCTGTACTTTTCTGCGACAGCGGCAGGACTTTTATCGCGACAGGATAATCCACTTCTTGTTCAATAAAATCCAACAATTCTCGTGTGGTCTTACCATCAATTTCATCATCAATAAAGAAATGGGCTTTAACAGTTTTGTAACTCTGTTTGGCTAGGCTTGAAACTGCCTTTTTCCAAACCACGCATTGATCTCCACTTTCCACATCTGTACGGTATGTAAACATGCAGATGTGTGCTTCATGATCACGAGAAGCCAAAAGCGCTTTTTCACGTTTCTTTTGCCGCGTTTCATGTCCTTCGATAAGCTGTTTCAATTGCAATTCAAGGCTATATTTTTCGATAAAAATATTTTGTGCTCGCATTGCCAACGCCTTAGCCTCATCTGGATTCTTTTTGATCCAGCTAATATGACTTAAAACTTGTGCCGCAACATCTTCTTCGGATTCCGCATGATCAACATAAAGAACTGTATCTCCGAAATTATCACGTATAAATTTATGCTCGTCTGAAATAACAACTGCCCCGGCTGCCAAACTCTCAAACAGGCGCATTGACATCAATTCAGACTCACGGTGCGCGTCTGACGAGAACACCAATGAAACACCACACTTATTAATTTCTTCAATCAACGAGCTGCCATCGAAGGGAATGAAGCCAGAATAATTCTTATAGCCTTCCCATACATCGACCCCGAGAAAACGTTTAGGTCCAAAAATCTTGATAACATCTTGACTATCTAAGATTTCCAGCACGTCTTGATGGCGCCCCTTGCCTTCTTTTCCCAAACGTTCCCAGTTGATACCCGCATAAAAAATCCGGGGATCGTCTAGGTTGGTTTTTAAAATCGGTTTGGACAGAGTATGGTTAATTACAGGAAAATCAATATCTCGTGTTTCATCCTCCATAATTCTGCGTTTTACATGATCATCAGCCCATGCAGAACCACAAGAGATATAATCATCGTGGCTCAAAAGATGCGATGTGAACTTTTCATACCCCCATTCAAAGTAGAACTTTAACGGGTTCCAAAGCGCAACGTAGGAATAAGCATCATAGCTTTTTGGTGTTTCGAAATGCAGATGAAGTACAAAATCAACGTCAGCGGATGACACATCCTTACCCGAACCGTCCAACATTTTTCCCGTGCTGTCTATTTCAACTAGTTCCACACCAAGGTCATCTGCCGTCGCCCGAAAACGTTCAATTACTTCATATTCTGCATTTTTCAGCCCATCCCATAACCGAACTACCGCAATTTTATTTTTTTTTGCCATCATACCCACTACAAATAGGCAAGCTCACACTTGCCTTCTCCAATATTTAAATCGCACGATGTGTAATTAAATCCAAACTAACAATCTACATTGCGACCATAATGATCTTCCAGACGAACAATATCGTCTTCATCCAGATATTCACCACATTGTACTTCAATCAAATGCAAAGGGATGAGCCCAGGATTAGACAGTCGATGAACCTGCCCACAAGGAATAAAAGTCGATTCATTTGCATTCATCAAAAGTTCCTGGTCACCGTTTTCAACAAGCGCTGTGCCACTGGCGATCACCCAATGTTCGCTACGGTGATAGTGTTTTTGAAGGCTCAAAGCTGCCTTCGGCTTCACAACTATATTTTTAATTTTAAAACGGTCCGCTTCATGCAATACCGTATAACTTCCCCATGGTCGATAAACGGTCGAATGAGAAATAGCCAACGGGTTCCCCTGCTCTTTCAGGACATTGAAAATCGTCTTAACCCCTTGCGCATGGTCTTTTTGCGCTACAAGCAACGCATCCTGCGTATCAACGATCAAAAGATCCTGCACACCGACAGTCGCAGTTAAACGATTAGGGCTTTTGATATAGCAATCTTTGCTATCCAAACAAAATGCTTCTCCTTCAATCTGATTTCCGTCCGCATCAGGTTCCACCATCTTCGCCATAGCAGGCCACGCACCAACATCGTTCCAATCGACCTGCGTCGGTACAACGGCAGCCAAATTAGTTTTTTCCATAATTGCATAATCAATGGATATTTTTTCAACCTGTGAGAAAAAATCGTGGTTCAATAAGCAAAAACTATCATTATCAAAAGCCTCTTCCATAGCTTTTTCAACGAGTTCTACCATTTCAGGATTTAGTTTCTCAAATTCAGAAATCATTATATCTGCCCGGAAACAGAACATCCCAGCATTCCAGAGATAACGACCTGATTTCAAAAAACATTCCGCTGTTTCCCGGTCCGGTTTCTCGACAATTTTCAACACATCAAAACCTTCGTATTCAATATACCCATACCCAATCTCTGGGCTGGTAGGCTGAATCCCAAATGTCACGATTTTTCCGCCTATCGCTAGTTCTCGCGCCTTCTTAACACTGCGCATATACTCATCGTGGCCTTCTATGATGTGGTCGGCAGGAGTGACAAACAGCACCATGTCGCCTCCGAACTTTTCGCGGGCATATAAAGCCGCCGCCAAGATTGCTGGTGCGGTATCCCTACCTTCCTGTTCCAATAAAAAATCGGTACGCACAATTTCTTCCGGCATTTTGGATAAGACTTCACATGCCTCGAAATACATATCACGTTGAAGAATTGTTAAAATCCCAGAACTATTGGGAATGGACACGTGATTGGAGTAAGTCTTCTGCAAAAGTGTTTGACCGTCGTTTAACACGACAAACGGCTTCGGGTGCAACATCCGAGAAAGCGGCCAAAGGCGACTACCAGCCCCACCTGCGATAACTACTGAAAGCAAAACAAAACTCCCTTAAAATTATTTTCTATTGCGATGCGCTGATATCTTAATCTCGCACCCTAACCTTAATATTTGACAGTTAACGTCTCGCTTGCTCATAATGTTCGGCATACCAATGGTATGTTCTAGCCAGACCATCTTCTATATCTACAACAGGCTTGAAACCTTTTTGTTTCAAGAGAGAATTGTCAACAATTCGAACCGGAATGCCAACAGGCTTATCGCTATTGAACCGAATTTCTTTAACCCCGGCTTCTTTGGCGATACATTGCGCAATATGACGAATGGTATGCCCCTGACCACTTGAAATGTTCACCAAGTCAAGGTTATCGTCTTGTTCCAGACAGAACAAAATAGCACGTGCCGCATCCGAGACATGTAAAAAATCGCGTTGCGCGCTGCCATCCCCCCACACTTCCAAAACAGTACCCTCGCGTCGCGCCGTATGCGCCTTAGAAATTAACGAGGGGATCACGTGACCATTTTCAATATCAAAGCGATCATGTTCCCCGTATAAGTTGGTAAATACTCCGTAAACAAAATTCATACCGATTTCTTCACGCAATATTTTTAGATAGCTGTAAGCATGGCGCTTGGCCATTGCATATCCAAACTCGCCATTATGAGGGTTTCCATCCCAAAACATAACTTCTTTCAGCGGCATTTCATGATAGGGGAAGGGATATGACGCAACGGTTCCTGCAAAAAAAAATTTCTTTGCAGGAAACTTAGCCAACGCCATAAACAAATTATGATTAATTGCAGAATTTTCAGAAACCGCTTGCCATTGATTTTTCATATTCCCTGCTAATCCATAAACTTTGGATGCAAGATGAATCACTACTTTCGGGTCGTTTTGTTCAAAATAATCAAGCGTTTTTCTAAAATCTAACAAATTTAATTCTGATGAAGTAGGCAATAATAAATCCCACTTACCAGTAGCCATTAATTTTTCAATGACCGCTTTCCCCAAAACACCTCCAGCCCCAGTAACAAGTACCCGTTCCCGAACTGCCTTTTTTATCATTTACTTACCCTACTCGCCGTAATGGCACTCAATGTTATCGTAAGTATTGTAACCTTTTTTTTGCAGAACAAGTTCTTTTTCAACATGACGAACGTCTTCTCTCATCATTTCCGCCACTAAATCAGCAAAAGTAATTCTTGGTGTCCATCCCAAAATTTTCTTTGCTTTGCTGGCATCCCCCAACAAAGTTTCAACCTCAGATGGACGATAGTAACGCGGATCAACGTCGACTATACACTTACCCGTCTTAGCATCATAGCCTTTTTCAGCCTCGTCACGACCTTTCCAAACAATGTCAAAACCGATATGTTTTGCCGCTATTTCCACAAACTCCCGTACCGAATGTTGAACGCCAGTTGCAATCACAAAATCTTCCGGTTTTTCTTGCTGCAACATCATCCATTGCATCTCGACATAATCCTTGGCATGCCCCCAATCACGTAGCGCATTCAAATTACCCAGTGACAACTTTTCTTGCAAACCATACTTAATGCGAGCTAAAGCTAAGGTAATTTTGCGAGTAACAAAAGTTTCTCCTCGGATCGGTGACTCATGATTAAACAGCACACCGTTACATGCATACATACCGTAAGCTTCACGATAGTTTACAGTAATCCAATAGGCATACATCTTAGCAACAGCATAGGGTGATCTAGGATAAAATGGCGTACTCTCTTTTTGTGGAATTTCTTGAACTAAACCATATAGCTCAGATGTGGAAGCTTGATAAAAACGTGTTTTTTTCTCAAAGCCTAACAATCTAATTGCTTCTAAAATGCGCAAAGCACCAATACCATCTGAGTTTGCAGTATACTCAGGCTCTTCAAAAGAGACACTAACATGACTTTGAGCGGCTAAATTATATATCTCATCGGGCTGCACACACTTAATAATGCGGATTAAACTAGATGTATCTGTCAAATCTCCATGATGCAACGTCAAATCCTCATCAGCACTAATAGGTGGAGCATACAAATGATTTATTCGGCGAGTATTACTGAGAGAAGTTCTTCTCTTAATTCCATGAACTTTATATCCCTTAGTTAACAAAAACTCAGCAAGATACGCCCCATCTTGCCCCGTAATTCCTGTAATCAAAGCGACTTTTTTGGTCATCGCTATACTCTCCTTAAATATTCACAATCTAAATTTACATTCAAAAATTTTAAGACTTAAAATTTAAAATTCATTTTAATCTCAGCCTTTAATAGCAATTATACTTTCAAGCCACAAGTAAACTTTGGACCTGTGCGGACCTATTTTCGGCAACATAAAAGCCTCTCTCCATCTAACAGCTGCATATCACATTACGCCTTCCAAGCCCTGCCCCTCTCCCATAATTGCTGCCAGCGAGGAGTTAGTGAATTAGGCCTTGTTCTGGGGTACCCCAGAACAAGATGAAGCAAATTCATTTGGCGTTGCCCAGTTCAGGGCGGAATGTAACCGATCTGTATTATATTGTTTTCTCCATTTTTCGATGATCTCACGTGCTTCTTTGAGCGAAGAGAATAGGTTTTCATTCAAACATTCATCCCGAACCCGTCCATTAAAGGCTTCGATAAATCCATTCTGACTTGGTTTGTCCCACTGAGGATGACGGGAGACAGCTCTCCACCTGTGCATTGCACCCAATCGAACATGGCCATAGAGGTAAACTCCGTGCCATTATCGCACACAATGAATTCCGGCCTGCCATGAAGATCGGTAAGCTCTCTGGCGACGCGATAGCCTGAGATCGACGTATCCACGACCATGGCATGGCATTGCTTTGTGAAATCATCAATCACATTGAATGTCCGAATGCGACGGCTTTACGAAAGTCTTTGGGGCTCAGATCTTTTTTAGCAGTTCTTCTAAAGCCATTTTATCCAATGACAAGTCTGCCACCAACTTCTTTAAACGCCGGTTCTCATCTTCCATATCCCGAAGACGGCGGGCATCGCTGACCTCCATGCCTGCAAACTTGAACTTCCATTTGTAATAGGTCGCATCAGACATACCGTGCTTGCGACAAAGTCCCTTTACCGGGACTCCGGCCTCATTCTCTTTCAAAATTCCAATGATCTGCTCGTTTGTAAATCTACGCTTCATAAGTGTTCTCCATTGTTCAAAAATAATGAAAACACTAACTTCTTACTGGATCAACATTCGGAGAGAGAAGCGGTTTTAAGGAACCGGTCCAGAGGAGTACTTGTATAGATCCACGAAGCTTGTTAAAAAAAATGGTGCGATAAATGGCACCATTTTTTTTAAATCCAACAATACAGTATAGAAGAAAAACAGAATCAGTCCTCTGTATTTTCCTCAATCTGATCAGCTACTTTACCTTCCGCTTTTTCAAGCTTAGCTGCACGTGCGCGTGCAACGATAACGGCTTTTTCCAGATCAGCTTCAGTGCATAGGCCCAAAGTTACCGGGTTGCGTGCGGTGATATTCGGAGAATTCCAGTGGGTTTTATCACGGATTGCTTTAATGGTCGGTTTGGTTGTTCCCAACAGTTTGGAAATTTGCACATCTTGCAGTTCCGGGTGGTTTTTCACAAGCCATGCGATTCCGTCCGGGCGGTCCTGACGTTTGGAAACAGGTGTATAACGTGCACCTTTCCCACGGGCTGTAGGAACCGGGTTGGTTGAACGCGCCAATTTCAAACGTGCTTTCGGATCAGCTGCACAACGATCCAGTTCAGCTTGCGTCAATTGACCATTTGCGATCGGGTCCATGCCCTGCATGCCCATACCGACATCGCCATCTGCAATAGCTTGGATCTCCAATTCATGCAAACCACAAAAATCAGCAATTTGAATAAAGCTCAGAGCTGTGTTTTCGACGAGCCAAACGGCCGTCGCCTTGGGCATAAGAGGCAGCGCCATCTTGGTATTCCTTTTCTTAAGTAAGAATAATCTCGATTGAACATGGTCAATCTAATTGATTTGTTACCCTATATATAATGGACTTTTCGCTCAGGTCAAACTTCTTCCATATGAAAGAGGTCAACTTTCAACATTCAAGACGATTTTACCGATATGTTGGCTGCTTTCCATCAATTCATGTGCCGCTGCCGCCTCATTCATGGCAAAAGATTTAAACAAAACAGGCTTAACCTTGCCACTTTCAATTAAGGGCCAGACCGTTTCACGCAATTGCTCTGCGATTTGTTTCTTAATCTCCAATGGCTGTTGGCGAAGCGTCGACCCGGTAATCATCAATTGTTTCATCATAACAGACATAAAATTCACTTCCGCCTTGGATCCCTGCAAATAGGCGATATTGATCAAACGTCCCTTTTTCGCCAAACATTTAATATGACGGGAGATATAATCGCCCCCGACCATATCGAGAATCATATCCACGCCTTTTCCGTTTGTGGCTTCTTTAATAACCTCGACAAAATCCTTGTCTTTATAATTAATCGCCAATGAGGCCCCAAGATCACGGCATGCCTGACATTTGGCATCATTACCCGCTGTCGTAAAGACCGTTACACCCAATGCCGTTGCCATCTGAATTGCGGTGGTCCCGATTCCACTGGAACCGCCCTGTACCAACAAAGTCTGTCCCGGTCTTAATCCTCCCTGAAGATAAAGATTAAACCAAACTGTAAAAAAAGTTTCCGGTACAGCTGCGGCTTCTTCCATCGTTAAACCGGATGGAATGGGTAAACACTGTTCAGCCGGGACAACACAATACTGGGCATAGCCACCCCCATTGGTGAGCGCACAAACAGTGTCCCCAACAGACACGTTTTTAACCCCTTCCCCCAGTGCAACAACCTCGCCTGAAATCTCCAATCCCAATAGGTCAGATGCCCCCGGTGGTGGTGGATAAAGTCCTTTGCGTTGAATAACATCCGGGCGGTTCACACCTGCCGACGCAACCTTAACGAGGATCTCACCCGCCCCTGCAACGGGGACATTGCGCTCAACCATTGTTAACACATCCGGTCCACCCGGCTCACGTATTTCCACACACTTCATCGTCTGTTCGATCATAACCACGGGACCCTATTTTCTGTTCAATAAAATACACAGTCTTGCTTTTTAAAATAATTTAGTTTCCTTGACAAACGTCAATTTTTGCTGCGCTGCAGCAACTATTTTTCTTGACCAGACCCTTTTGCCCCGCCTAGAGTGCCTCTGCCGACAAAAGGCAAGTTTGACAGGTTGAGGCCATAAAATAGGGGCTGCCAGTTCCATATAGAGAACGGCAGCCCTAATTAATTTTGCCCCGGGCCACACACAGCGTAACATAAATAATATTTAACCGTTGCCGTTTTCATTGAATCCGGCTAGAAAGCCGCGTTTGGAATTTTTGCGCCCTCAACTCGCGCGGATAGGGATATGACTGACAGAGCCTTGCTGCCAACCGGCCTAGAAGATGTTTTACCAATTGATGCACAACACGAAGCATCCGTCGTCGATCATCTTATGCATACTTTTGCATCTATGGGCTATGATCGCGTTAAACCGCCCCTTATTGAATTTGAAGACAACCTGCTGCAAGGCAGCGGTGCTGCGATTTCGGCACAGACATTTCGCGTTATGGACCCTGTCTCGCAGCGCATGTTGGGGATTCGCCCCGACATGACCGTACAGGTCGAACGTATCGCAACCACCCGCCTGATCAATGCACCGCGCCCTTTACGTCTAAGCTACGCTGGACAGGTTCTGCGTGTTAAAGGTTCCCAACTGCGCCCGGAACGCCAATTCACCCAAACCGGGATCGAGTTGATCGGATCTGACGCACATGCCGCAGACTGCGAAATCATCCTGCTCGCCCATGAAGCTTTAAGCAAAGCGGGTGTCAAAAATCTCAGCGTCGATCTGGGCCTACCGGCCCTTGTCCCTGCGATTTGCGAAGATTTAAATATGGATCAACAGACCCGCGAAGATTTACGCATTGCATTGGATCGCAAGGATGCGGCAAGCGTGAAGGCACTGGGCGGTGTGGCGGCAAACCTGTTTGCACAATTGCTGGACAGTGCCGGACCGGCATCCCATGCCATTGCTATTTTGAAAAAACTGGAACTTGGCGGCAAAGCAAAAGAATTACGTGAACGCCTGATCAATGTATATGATCTGGTCAAATCACAAGCCCCGGACCTGAGCGTTACAATCGATGCCTCGGAAAATCGTGGATATGAATATCATACGGGTGTGGCCTATACCTATTATGCAAAAGGTGCACGTGGCGAACTGGGCCGGGGTGGTCGCTATGTGGCAGGCTCAGGCGAAGCCGCAACAGGTTTTACTGTATTCGTTGACAGCCTGATGCGCGCCCTTGAAAAACCAGATACACCTGAAAAAGTTTTCCTTCCCTTTGCAACACCTTCACAAGAAGGCGCACGTCTCAGAGCGGATGGACATATTATCGTAAACGGATTGCAAAAGGTCCCAGACGAACAAGCCGAAGGCTTGCGCATGGGGTGCAGTCACATCTTCTTAAACGGAAACATCGTAGCACTGTCCCATTAAGGGCAGTATTCAAAACGGAGATTTTCACCAATGACAAACGTAGTAGTGGTCGGGTCCCAGTGGGGCGACGAAGGTAAAGGCAAAATCGTTGATTGGCTTTGCGAACGTGCCGATGTCGTCGTTCGTTTTCAAGGCGGTCACAACGCAGGCCATACTCTTGTTATCGACGGTGTGAAATATAAACTCAGCCTCCTACCTTCCGGTATCGTGCGTGGTGGAAAACTGTCCGTCATCGGTAACGGTGTCGTCATCGACCCTGCGGCTCTTTTGCGCGAAATGGACACCATTCGCGGCCAAGGTGTTGAAATCAAACCGGATAATCTGGCCATTGCAGAAAATGCCTGCTTGATCCTGCCGATCCATCAACAATTGGATAATGTGCGTGAAGAAGCCCTTGGCAATGCCAAAATCGGCACAACAGGTCGTGGTATCGGCCCGGCTTACGAAGATAAAGTCGGTCGCCGCGCCATTCGTTTTGGCGATTTGGCAGACCCGGAGACTTTACCGGCAAAAATCGAAAAGCTGCTTACTCATCATAACGCCATCCTGCGTGGTCTGGGCAAAGAGGAATTCAGTGTTGAAGACCTTTTAAACCCGCTGTTGGAGATGGCACCGAAGTTGATGCCTTATTCCAAGATTGTTTGGCAATTGCTGGATGAAGCAAAAAGCAAAGGCCAACGCATCCTGTTTGAAGGCGCCCAAGGAACCTTGCTGGATATCGACCACGGAACCGTTCCTTTTGTAACGTCATCCAACACTGTTGCAGGTCAGGCATCTGCAGGTTCCGGCATGGGACCGGGGTCTTTGAACTATATCCTCGGCATTACCAAAGCCTATACAACACGTGTTGGTTCCGGCCCCTTCCCGACAGAATTGCTGGACGAAGTCGGCCAAGGTCTTGGGGAACGCGGCCATGAATTTGGCACAGTCACAGGTCGTCAACGCCGTTGCGGCTGGTTTGATGCGGTTCTGGTTCGCCAAGCAGTTAAAGTAAACGGTATCAGCGGCATTGCCTTGACCAAACTGGATGTCCTAGACGGTATGGACGAGTTAAAAATCTGCACCGGCTATGAACTGGATGGCAAAGTAATCAAACACCTGCCGTCAAACCCGGCAGAACAAGCGCGCGTCGTTCCCGTCTATGAAGTTATGGAAGGCTGGAAAGAAAGCACGGAAGGCGCACGTAGCTGGGGCGATTTACCCGCAACATGTGTCAAGTACGTCAAACGCGTCGAAGAATTGATCGAAGCACCGGTTGCCGTTTGTTCTACAAGCCCGGAACGCGACGATACCATTTTGGTGACAGACCCGTTCGGTGGTTGATCCACAGAACAAACAAAATTTAATTCTTAAAAATGCCCTGATCTTTGGATCGGGGTATTTTTTTTATTTTTTTCACTCCCTTTTAACTGTTTGTCTTTTAACATTTATGTGATTTCTGTTTTCTTTTCGGCTACCATATGCGCAGTGTTAGTCGAAACAAGACACAAAACCCACGCGCATAGAGAAAAGACCCATTTATGGCCGAACAGGATAAACCCGACACACAAGCTGCACCGGACGCAGCCCCCAGTGCCGCTGCACCGAAGGAAAAGGCAAAGCCTATTCCCCCTGTGACGTTGGATCGTTTCAATATTCTGCCCGGTTCACCTATCCCTGAACTTTCCACCCCATCCGCGCGTGCCTATGTTGCCGAAGATAAGCGCAACAGCGAACGTAAGCTTTTTGCCTTAATCTGCCCTCCTTTTCTGGGCGTCAGAACCGGCGTTTTAGAAATTCTAAAAGGGGCTAACATTCGCGGCGCAATGAGCCTTGTCGAATGGGGCGTCGTCGCATGGCCTTTGGTCAATCAACGCACCATTGCCGTAATTTATGAACGCCCCAGTGGCGGGCGGCTCTTGGACCATCTTGGTCAGATCAATCAACATGAAATGGTTCGTAAAATCATTGAGCCCCTTTGTCACGGCTTGATGGAACTCTCATCACGCGGGGTGTCCCACCGTCAAATCCGTCCATCCAACCTGTTTTTTATGGATGGGTCAATGGAACGCCTTGTTCTGGGAGATTGCGCCACGGTTCCTGCCGGATACGACCAACCGATTTTATTTGAAACGCTGGAACGCGGTGCCGCCCCACCAGCAGGACGCGGCGCGGGCGATGTCAGTGATGACATGTATGCCCTTGGGGTGTCCATCATGTTCGCACTGGCCGGTGGTAACCCCGTTCCCCATTTACGCACCGACGATGAAATTCTTTATGCCAAAATGATCGAAGGGTCTTATACGACTTTGGTGGCCCAAGAACCAATCCCGGCAAATATGGTGGAATGTTTGCGCGGGCTGTTATCCGATGATGAACATGAACGTTGGAGTCTCGAACAACTGGACCTTTGGATCAATGGCCGACGCTTAACCCCCATTCAGAAAAAATCCGCACCAAAAGCCAAACGTTATATTGATTATGCAGGTCGCGAACATTTTAATACCCGTACCCTGTCCTTGGCCGTTTCACGCATGCCCTCGCAAGTTGACCGTCTGGTGAAAGATAATCTTCTTGAAACATGGCTTAAGCGCGATCTGGAAAATTCCGATTTGTCTTCGGCGGCTTCCAACGCAATTCATATGGCGCAAAATCAGGCGGGCGACAAAGACTTAATTGCTGCACGGATCAGCATTGTTCTCGATCCTTCCCTGCCCGTGCGATACAAAGATTGCTGGTTCATGCCTGACGGGTTCGGCACCACACTTGCCCATTCCATTTTACAAAAAGGTAACGCCAATACACCGGTTGAAGTGATCTCGCGTGGTTTGCCGCGCGCATGGTTTGATGCTCAAGATACCTATAACCCGGTTTACGTTGCCCTTGAAAAGAACTTCGATCAATTGCTGGATTTCGTTCAGGAACGCAAAATCGGTTATGGGATTGAACGCTGCCTTTATGAAACCAACCCGACCCTTCCATGTCAAAGCCCTTTGATCATTGAAGAATACGTCACAACGATCAAGGAACTCATGCCCGCACTTGAAAGGGTATCGGCAAAAATTGATAAAAAACGTAAACCGATTGATCGTCATATCGTTGCCTTTATTGCCGCACGCCTGAACCAAAACATTGACCCCCATGTCAAAGCGGTTGGGGATGATCGTGAAGAAATTGCCACGTTGGGTATGCTCAGCCTGTTGGCCCTTGTCCAATGGCGTACAAAATCGGGCCCGGTGCTTGGCTTTACAAGTTGGGTTGGCGCCCATATGGGGCCTGCAATCAAAGCCTATCACAGCAAATCCATTCGCGAAGAACTGGAAAAGGAAGTGCCCAAATTAATCCGCAAGGGTAATTTGGCAGACTTGTTTAATTTGTTGGACAATGCCGAACAACGCGCACAAGACCATATGGATTTCAAAGACGCTTGCAAAGAATTTGAGGATGCCGAAAATGAGATTAAGGATATAGAAGACGGTTCCAACACATTGCAAAAAAACTCCAGTCGACTGGGCGAGCAAGCCGCTGCAATGACAGCTATTGTTATTGCTCTCCTCATCATCACCGTCACCTTTTTGGGTAAACTCTGGTAAGGCACGAACAAGATGGCAAAAAAACCAGTTAGAAAAGTTCCTCCCAAAAAAGGCGGTGGCGGCCTTATGCTCTTAGGGATGATGGCCTTGTTTGCGGCCCTCATCCTGATGCTGGTCTCAATGGCCTCCTTGGTTCTGGTCGTCTTTGGCATGCTGCCCACTTTTGTAGCTGTTCTTGTAGACCGATCCCCGCAACGTTTTGCCTTTATCAGCGTTATGGCCATGAACTTGGCTGGCGTTTTCCCATACCTGTTGGACCTATGGATGGGCAGTAACAGTATGTCGGTCGCGATTGACAGTCTAACCGATGTTTTCTCACTCTTTACCATGTACGGGTCCGCCGCCGTCGGCTGGGTTTTATTTATTGTCACCCCACCCATCGTCACAACGGTTATGACCTTTATTGCCCAGCGACGCGTGTCAATCCTGCGCGCCAACCAAAAAAAACTACTGGCAGAATGGGGCAATGCGGTTGCAAACCTTGAAGACGACCCAATGGAAGAGAGCGAGACAAAAGAACCGAATGCACCAGGCGCGCCGGGGGCACCGGGAGCCCCAAAAACCGATCGAGGCAAGAAATAAGGCAAAAGCAGCCAACCATTTATAAGGCTGCTTTTACATTTCACTTGACGATCACAAGTCATTCACCTATGAGTGCAACAGGCTGCTGACGCCTGCCACTCGCTGACATTCCTGTCTTGGTGAAGTTCTGCATGTGACCATCTTTGTAATCCTCCACGCATATTGCGCGGGTGGAAATGCGAGTACCCATCCTTAATTTGCGCATTCTTTGCACGAGGAGTACGGGGATATGGCGAACACCCCACATAATACGTTTTTAGATGGATCCTTGACTTCAATCTACGTCAAGACATCTTTGCCCATCATATTTGTAATGGGTTTGAGTGGCCTGCACGCTGTCGTGGATGCTATTTTTCTTGGTCACTATACGGGGCCAGAAGCTCTGGCAGCGGTTACCTTGATGTTTCCGATCTACATGCTGATTGTGGCACTTTCGACATTGGTTTCAAGCGGCATGTCCAGCATTTTGGCGCGTCACCTAGGTGGGAAACGTCTAAGCGAGGCACGGGCGATCTTTGCTGGTGCTCATGGATTAGCATTGATTGTCGGTGGCGTACTTATTCTTCTGTTTTTGCTCTTTGGGCATAAGTTCGCCTTTTTGGCGGCACGCGGCTCAAACGAGCTTGCCGAGATGGGGTTGATCTATCTCAGGATCATGACCTTTTTCTCACCATTGCTTTTTGTACTTTCTGTGAATTCCGACACCTTGCGAAATGAAGGCAGGGTTGGATTTATGGCCGCAATGAGCCTGCTGGTCTCGCTAGCAAATATAGGTTTCAACTATGTGCTTATTGGCCTTCTTGATATGGGCGTCGCCGGGTCGGCGTATGGCACTGTTCTCGCGCAAACACTGGCCTTAGGCATTATCGTAGCCTTCCGCCTTCACGGAAATACTGTATTGCGGGCCTCAGCACTTCTTGAACATAGTCTCACTTATGGATGGCTGCGGATTTTAGCATTTGGCACACCGCAAAGTCTTAGTTTTATTGGTCTCGCACTTGGTTCTGCCGTTATCATGGCTGCCCTTCAACTTGTTGACAGTACCATTTACGAAAGTACGGTTTCCGCCTATGGGATTATTACGCGGGTCATGACATTTGCCTTTCTTCCATTGCTCGGGCTTTCACATGCGATGCAGACAATCACAGGAAACAATTATGGTGCAGGACTGCTGCATCGTTCGAACTTGAGTTTAAAATTCGCAATATTCACGGCCTTTATCTACTGTGCGATCATTCAGCTCGCCATGACTGTTTTCGCTTCGCAAATAGGAAGGGCTTTTGTGATTGACCCCTTGGTGGTTTCCGAGGTTGCGAGAATTTTACCCATTATTGTCACTATGTTTGCTGTCGCAGGCCCACTCATGATGATTGCAACTTACTTTCAAGCTATTGGTGATACGGGGCGTGCCATTATTTTGAGCCTTTCAAAGCCTTATCTGTTTGCAATTCCAGCAACCTTCATTTTATCGGCTACCATCGGAGAAAAAGGCATCTGGATAACAAGCCCTTTCGCCGAGGCAATGTTGTTAATCCTGACAACCGTTGTGTTGGCACAAACAGCGCGGAGCCAATCACTTCGCTGGGGATTATTTAAGGTCATGGAGGAGGACAGAACATGAGCCATGCCCTCCCAACCGTCACTGAAGCCAAGCAACATGCCAAACGCCTGCGTACTCAATTGGCCCATAAAGGAACCACGATCAGTCATTCCTCGGCACTGGAATTGGTGGCACATCAAAATGGGTTTCGGGATTGGAACACATTTTATGCAGCAATGGGAAATCGTCCACCAGAAGGTTGGACCCCCGGTGGGCGTGTTCAGGGAAGTTATTTGTCACAGCCCTTCGAAGCCACAATCGTCGCGGTAGAGATGCTACGTCCTGGATGGTTTCGATTGGTACTTGATTTGGATGAAGCTATCGACCTTGTAACCTTCGATAGCTTCTCGAACTTTCGTAAACGCATCCGAGGCACCGTAGGCCCTGAAGGTATTTCACGTGAACGAACATCCGATGGTGTCCCACATTTGAAATTGAACATATGACCAATGGCCCACTGGTTTACGATTGGTGACCTGTATTAATGAATTGTGCGAAAACGGCTGTTATTGGTCTTAGGGCCTGACCCAAAAGTTAGCCTTATGTCTGATAAGACATTAAAATATAAAGAATACTTTCGAGTCAGGTTCTAAGCCATTATAGTTCATATGTTCGGAGCTTTCTTCTTATCGCTCTATACAGCAAGGCAGATTAGAAATTTTCGCGCATTTCTTTTTCATGCATGCGTTGTTCAATCATCGCATTTTTCATTGATTTTTGCAGTTTTTCAAACGCGCGCACTTCGATCTGACGAATGCGTTCACGCGATACACCATATTCCTGCGACAGATCTTCCAAGGTTGTCGGACGATCTTTCAATCGACGTTCTTGCAAAATATGACGTTCGCGTTCATTCAAAACTTTCAAACCGGCTTCAAGCATAAAGCGGCGATTATCCAGTTCTTCTTTTTGTGCGAGTTCTTTTTCCTGATTGCTCTTTTCGTCCACTAACCAATCAATCCATTCGCCTTCCCCATCCATACGTAAGGGGGAATTCAGGCTATGGTCCGAACTTGCAAGACGCCGGTTCATCTGAACAACTTCATCTTCCGGCACATCCAGTTGCTTGGATATCTTCGCAACATGTTCGGGATGTAAATCGCCTTCTTCAATGGCCTGCATTTGGCCTTTTAATTTGCGTAGATTGAAAAACAGTTTTTTCTGGGCTGCGGTCGTCCCCATTTTGACCAAAGACCAGGAATGCAGAATATATTCTTGGATAGAGGCCCGTATCCACCACATTGCATAGGTTGCCAGACGGAAACCACGTTCGGGATCAAACCGTTTAACGGCCTGCATCATGCCTACGTTGCCTTCTGAAATTAATTCACCAACCGGCAAACCATAGCCGCGATACCCCATTGCAATTTTTGCAACAAGGCGTAGGTGACTGGTTACAAGCTTGTGGGCGGCCTCGTGATCTTCTCGCTCTTGCCAGCTTACAGCAAGGCTATACTCTTCCTCGACGCTCAGCATCGGGAATTTCCGAATTTCACTCAGATAACGCGAAAGATTACTTTCGGGTGTAAAAGAAAGTCCAAAGGTATTTGTCGCCATGTGCCATCCCCCTTGTCGGATATGGGTTACACGGACAGTTCGGCAGAACCATCCGTCATGGATGCCCTCCTCAGAATTTAAATCCCCTTCACCTTTTATAGTACCTAACTCAGATACTCAGGTATATAACATTTTTATATTTTTTTGAGAATTTCGCATAAGACATTAATTTCAATAGGTAAATTATTTTCAAACCGAAGAAACTCTTTTGTTCGCGGGTGCAAAAACCCTATAATATATGCGTGTAAGGCATGGCGGGTAAACTGGCTGAATTCCGCCTTTTGTTCACTACTGAGCATGCGCAACACGCGCGAGGGTGTGCGCCCATATAACGCATCGCCAACAACAATGTGACCGTTCTCTGACATATGTACTCGTATTTGGTGCGTTCTACCCGTTTCCAAACGACATTCAACCAACGAGGCAAAGGTGCCAACGGCTTTGATATAGCGGTAATTGGTCACAGCCGTCTTACCCCCTGACTTGACCATTGCCATTTTTTTACGGTTTTGCGGACTGCGCCCGATATTTCCTTCAATCCGTCCTTCTTTTGGATTCGGTACACCCCAAACAACCGCTTGATACGCCCGTTCCAAGGAATGAGCGGCAAATTGTTCTGATAAAGAGACATGGGCGATATCATTTTTTGCAACCACCATCAGTCCGCTGGTCTCTTTATCAAGGCGATGAACAATCCCCGGACGTTTCACCCCGCCAATACCAGACAGGCTGCCCGCACAATGATAAAGCAATGCATTTACAAGGGTTCCGGTGTAATTACCAGCTGCCGGATGCACCACCATACCTGCCGGTTTATTAATCACCAACAGGTCGTCATCTTCATAGACAACCTCAAGCGCAATGTTTTCGGCTTGTGGTTCGTAGTCCTCTGCTTCGGGAATTTCGATGGAAAACTGCTGTCCGGGTTTGACCCGAACCGACGGGTCGGTTATGGTCTGCCCCGCACAGAAAACGGACCCGCCTTCAATCAAGGCTTTCAGTCGAGATCGTGATAGGCCGCTATCCCCCAAGGATAGAAGTTTATCCAGACGTATCCCTTGATCTTCATCGCGGGCTGTTACTGTGAATGTATCGCTCATTGTCACCAAAGCTAGAGTTAAAATTTATGAGAACTGTACTCGTTTCTGCCGTCGCCGGCATGGGAATTCTGATTATCCTCGGTATGATTGCTTTGGTTTACGGCCTAATACAGAAGTCAGACAACCCTGATTTTAAATTTTTTGACCTTGCCAAAGAAGCCCCGGAACTGGAACAAGCCTTAAAAGAGGTTGAAGTCCCATTGGTTGGCAAGAAAAAAGACACAACACCGACACCGCAAGCAACGGTTTCCCCTTCTGCCATAGCCCCCGCAAAAGCGTTCGGGGACATGCGTCTAGAAATCCCCAAAGGATATAAAATCGTAGAAACAGATATGGATTCTCAACGTCTTGTTTTGCGTATGATCAATGAACAAGGCATCAACCGCTTGATGATTTTGGATATCAACAGCGGGGCCAAGCTGGGCGGTTTATCCCTCGCCCCTGCGGAATGATCTTTACACAAAATCACATAGACCGACTGTTTGAGCAGGCACGCAACGCCTATCCTGAGGAATGTTGCGGCCTGCTCAGTGGCACACACGATCAGGTTCGTGATGTTCATCCTGCCGCCAATATCAGTGCCGGGGATAAAACCAAAACCTTTGAAATTGATGCAAAGGTTCGTTTTGACCTGATTGCACAAACGGGGGAACGGAGCGTCCTCGGCCTTTATCATTCCCACCCCACAGGGTCGCCTTACCCATCTAAAACCGATAAATCGATGGTTTACGAACCCGAACTCATCTGGGTTATTTTAACTTTGGAAGAAATAAAGGCTTTCCGCTTTATTGAGGCAAAACAAGACTTTGAAGAGATCCCCATTCAGGTTAATCTAAAAGCCTGAGTACATTAATGGAGGCTAAAATGAACTTTTGCAGCGATAATACGGCAGGTGTCTCCCCAGAAATAATCGATGCGCTCGCAAAAGCCAATGTCGATACGGCGATGCCCTATGGTGCAGATGCGCTGACGAAAAAGGTCGAACAACGTTTCAACGATCTTTTTGAATGCGAAACCTCTGTTTATCTGGTTACAACAGGAACTGCCGCCAACGCCTTGGCCCTTGGTGCGATTTCCCCCTCCTATGGCAGTATTTATTGTCACAAGGATGCCCATATCAACTGCGATGAATGCGGCGCACCCGAATTTTATACAAGTGGTGCAAAACTTGTCACCCTGCCCGGCCCCAATGGCAAACTTCATCAAGGCGAAGTCGAAGCTGCCCTTTCTGCAACAGATGACGCCGTTCACCATACCCAACCTGCCGCCATTAGTATTTCACAAGCCTCAGAAGCCGGAACCGTATACGGCCCCGGTGAAATTCATCACCTCAGCCATGTTGCCAAAGAATATGGCCTTTATTTACATATGGATGGGGCCCGTTTTGCCAATGCGCTGAACACCTTAGGGTGCAGCCCTGCCGACATGACATGGAAAGCCGGTGTCGATGTGCTCAGCTTCGGTTCAACCAAAAACGGCACCATGAATGCTGAAGCTGTCATTTTCTTTAATGATAAAATTGGCAAATCGATTGGTTATAAACGCAAACGCGCCGGTCAATTACAATCCAAAATGCGTTTCACTGCCGCCCAATGGGATGCGTATCTGGAAAACGATCTTTGGCTAAAAAATGCCGCCCATGCCAATGCAATGGCTCAAAAAATGGTCAAAGGCCTGGAAGGCATTACCGGAAGTGAACTTTATTATCCGGTCGAAGCCAACGAAATTTTTATCAGCATGCCGGAGCCCATCTTGCAAAAACTGGAAAGTGCCGGATATACCTTCTATCGTTGGCATGACGCCCATTGCCCTGTCATCCGCCTTGTGACGTCTTTCAACACAAACGAAAAAGACGTGGACGGTTTTATTCAAACCGCCCTGAATGCCCAAACAGAATAATCAGCTACGCGACCAAGCATCAATGCCGCCACGCAGGTTGGTCACATTTTCATAGCCTTGTTGGCGCAGAAAACCTGTGACTTGCATAGAACGTCCGCCAATGTGGCACAGAACGACAACGGTTTTATCTTCCGGGATTTTATCAAGGTTCTGTGGGATTTCGTGCATCGGGATTTCCAATGCCCCGTCAAAGGCATGCGAAGCGGTTTCCGCCGGTTCACGTACATCCAGAACAATATGATCCAGCCCTGCGTCACGATATTCTTTCAGGGTTGCGACATCAATTTCATATGGCAGCATTTAGTTGACCTTTTTATAATATTAAAGATTTTCCGCAGACATATCTTTTAATTTTGAAGAGTTCAACTAAAAATCAAGGCCTAAATCCAAACAAGGTGCACTATGTGTCAACCAACCGACTGAAATCACATCCACGCCACTGGCGGCAATGGCGGGTGCTGTTTCCAATGTCACCCCACCAGATGCCTCGGCCACCGCGCGACCATCAATCATCTTGACGGCTTCTTTCAACAGGTCCGGTCCCATGTTATCCAGCAAAATAACATCGGCACCTGCTTTTAAACCTTCTTCAAGCTGATTAAGGTTGTCGACCTCCAGTTCAATTTTCACCATATGGCCGACTTTGCTTTTTGCCCGTTCAATCGCTTGTGTGATGCCGCCACAGGCCGCAATGTGATTGTCCTTGATCATCAAGCCATCATCCAGACCAAAACGGTGGTTAAAGCCCCCCCCACAACGCACGGCATATTTTTCAAAAGCCCGCAAGCCCGGCGTGGTTTTGCGTGTACAGGTGATGCGCGCCTTGGTTCCCGCAACGGCATCCACGATTTTACGTGTTTCAGACGCAATGCCGGACAGGTGCCCCATATAGTTTAACGCAACCCGCTCACCCGTCAGGATCGCACGTGCCGGACCTTCCAACAGGGCAACCGTATCACCGGGGGCCACACGACCACCATCGGCGATGTAAACTTCCATATCCACACGCGGGTCCAACAAGGCAAATGTCATTTCCGCGATATCGATACCGGATAAGGCACCGACCTGACGCGCGTTGATAGAGGCCTTCACCCACGCATCATCATCAATGACGATATCGGTTGTCAGGTCGCCCCCACGGCCCAAATCCTCCGCCAGTGCATTGCGCACCGCAGGTTCGATCAAAATGGGAGAAAGCGGTTCTACTTTTACGCCGGCGTCTGACATGTGTTTACTGTCCCTTGAATATCAGCCCCAATATTGAGGCCCCTTATAAATGCATCGACTTCACGCAAGGTTGTTTTGCTGCGTGTTGCCTGTTTCTCGTCCGTTTCCGGATAATCACTTCTGAAATGACCACCCCGGCTCTCGCAACGTTCCAGCGCACAGACCAAAATCATTTTGGCACTGATCAAACGGTTGCAAAATTCCGGGCAATAAAGTTCAGATTTCTGTTCCCATTCCACAATTTGACCAAGGGCTTCGAACAGCGTGGCTTCATTGCGTTCCACACCACAAGCCGCATACATTAGGTTTGCCAATTGTGCCCCAAGATCGAGCCCGCCTGTCAGGCCGAGTGCGGGCAGGTTAGCCAATGGTTCATTGTCCAGATTTTCCAGAATATCCTGCGCTGCCCGACGACCAAAAACGACTGCTTCCAACAAGGAATTGCTCGCCAATCGGTTGGCGCCATGCACACCGGTGCAGGCAACTTCCCCCACAGCCCACAATCCTTGGATGCTGGTTTGCCCGTCTAGTGTCACGTCCACCCCGCCCATATGATAATGGGCCGCTGGTGTAATCGGGATCGGTTGAACACGCGGGTCCACCCCGGCATCCTGACAATATCCCCAAACGGTGGGGAACCGTGTTGGAAATTCATCCCCAACCGCTTCCCGCGCATCAAGAAAGACTTTCTCCCCCGCTTTCACACGGCGCCAAATGGCGCGGGCAACCACATCACGTGGGGCCAGTTCCGCATCAGGGTGAACCGATGGCATAAAACGCACACCACGAGCATCAATCAAATGTGCCCCTTCACCGCGTAAAGCTTCGGTTGCCAAGGGCATAGGCGTTACGCCAACATCAATAGCCGTGGGGTGAAATTGCACAAATTCCAAATCCGCCAATCGTGCCCCGGCACGCGCAGCCATCGCGATACCTTCACCACCAGATTCTGCCGGATTGGTCGTATATGCAAACAAACTGCCGATCCCGCCAGTTGCCAAAACGGTTGCCTTGGCGATAATCGCCAGATCAGAACCATCTTTACCTTTGGCAAACGCTCCTTTGACACAGGCGTTTTCAACAATCAATTCATGGGCGGTAAAGTCTTGCATGACGTGGATATTCTGCGTATGCGACACGGCCTGTCCAAGGGCACGCATAATTTCTTTACCCGTGCTGTCCCCTTGCGCATGTAAAATACGACGAAAAGAGTGCGCAGCTTCACGCCCCAAGCTCAGCTTACCTTCTGCGTCCCGATCAAAATTGACCCCCCACGCAATCAGGGCCTCAATCAATTCAGGTCCTTCATGGGTGATAATGCGCGCCGCTTTATCGCACGACAGGTCAACCCCGACATCCAGCGTATCCTTCAGATGTGCCTTGGGATGATCATCTTCACCCACAGCCGCAGCAATACCGCCTTGTGCCCACGAACTGCTAGACCCTTCACCAACCGGCGCTTTGGCCAAGACAGTTACGTCCAGACCTTCCAGTTCAAGCGCACTGACCAAACCGGCCGCACCGGCCCCAATGATCAGTACATCTGTTTTCACGCTTTTCATCGCACTGCTTTTTCCGTTAGCTCGCCGCGATCATGGCCTCGATCGACGCACGGGCGGGTTCTGCCATTGCTTCATCCACATGGACTTCATTAGATAAATCACGCAAACAATCGACGATTTTCTGCAAGGTGATCTTTTTCATATGCGGGCACATGGAACAGGACATGATAAATTCACTATCCGGACAGTCCGCGCGGATATTATCACTCATGGAACATTCTGTAATCAGGGCGACTAGCTCGGGCTTTTTCTCTTTCACAAAATCCGCCATCCCTGTGGTGGACCCTGAAAAATCAGCCGCATCCAAAACATCCGGCGGGCATTCTGGGTGAGCCAGAACGACACATTCTGGATGATCCTTCTTGATCTGCTCGATATCTTCTTTTTTATAAAGCTCGTGAACTTCACAACGCCCGGCCCAAGTCAGGATTTCAACATCCGTTGTTTTGGCAACGTTTTGCGCCAGAAACTCATCCGGGATCAATAAAACCTTGTCGCTTCCCAAAGATTCAACAATCTTTTTGGCATTGGCTGAGGTGCAACAGATATCGACTTCCGCCTTTACTTCGGCAGAGGTATTGACATAGGTACAAACCGGAACTCCTGGGTTATCCGCTTTCAGTTTGCGCACATCCGCACCTGTAATGGACTCTGCCAGCGAACAGCCTGCTTCCGGGTCCGGGATTAAAACCTTTTTAGACGGGTTTAACAGCTTGGCTGTTTCCGCCATGAAATGCACGCCACAGACGACCATGACATCGGCATCAACTTCTTTTGCCTTAACCGCCAAGGCCAGAGAGTCCCCCACAATATCGGACACACAATGGAAAATATCGCGTGTTTGATAATTATGCGCCAAAATGACTGCATTGCGTTCTTTTTTCAAGCGCAGGATTTCATCCACATACGGGGCGATAACCGGCCATTCTTCGGTTGTGATATGATCTTTCACGCGCTCATAAACAGGCGCCATACGTGCGGCGACATCGGCTGTATATTCAAAATCGTCATTTACCCGTTGGGCTACGGCAGTCATCTCTAGGGCTCCTTATGCTCAAACTGAGCATATATCTTTTAAAAATTTTCGGAGGCTGAATCGTTAACCTCCATTTGAGCATAAGGTAGGACTGCTTATCCAAAGGGTCAAGATTTTTCTGCTCGTTTACAACTCTAAAGAAGCTATCCATTTGAATATGTTCAAGATATTCATTAAAGTTTTTTGACATTAAGCTCCAAAATTCTTTTTATAAAGTTATTCTAGCCCTCATTGCATCTATTGCGGTAATATCCGGCTAGAACTTTTCCTACTCATATTTTTAGAGCTAAGATACAAGAATGCACTTCGCCATTGACAGTAGCGTCCTCATTTCGCCACATACTGGGATTGGTATTTATACACGTGAAATTCTAAACAGGTTGACTACCTTTGAAGCCAAGCTTGAGATCTCCCATTTCATCGGGACAAACTGGCAACAAGGCGACGTCCACTTTGCGCATGACGGCGGAGGTGGATCACATAGCTTGAAAAGTACTTTAAAAGAAAAAGCAAAAACCATCCCCGGCGCACGTAATTTATGGAACGCGTTTAAAAAAAATCGCTTTGAAGCTGGTGCAAAAAATATTAAGGCTGATGTATTTTGGGAACCCTGCTTCGTCCCCCCCGGTCAAATGGACCCGATGATCATAACGGTGCATGACCTATCTCATATCAGATATCCTGAATTTCACCCCAAATCTCGTTTGAAATGGATGGATGGGCTTCCCAATGCCATTGAACGCGCACAAAAAATCCTTACCGTGTCTGAATTTTCCAAACGAGAAATTATAGATATATTTGGCCCCCCCCCAACCAAAATCGAAGTAACGTGCTGCGGGGTCGGAAAGCAGTTTCAACTGCAGATCCAAGATGAGAATACCAACCTCTTACACAAGTACGGCCTAAAACATAAATCCTATTTTCTTTCTGTATGCACGTTAGAACCCCGCAAGAACTTGGAAACTTTATTACGTGCTTATAATCGACTGCCCAAAAACGTTCAAGCGCACATGCCGTTGGTTTTAGCTGGTGGCAGTGGGTGGGGAAAGGAAAGTCACAATGATTTTTATGAGAAACTTTGTCCCGGTGGCAATTTGATATTTACAGGTTATGTCCCTTCATCAGACTTACCCGTCCTTTATGCTGGTGCAAAAGTTTTCGCCTACCCTGCTCTTTACGAAGGTTTTGGTATCCCGCCGATTGAGGCAATGGCCTGTGGTACCCCAGTCATTGCGAGTGAAATCGACGTTTTACAGGAAGTTTGTGAAGCAGGGGCTTTATACGCGCCCCCGCTGGATGACACAATTTGGGCTGAACGCCTAATCGAAGTACTGGATTTGTCGGAAGAAGACTATCAAATGCGTTGTAACGCCGGGTTGATCCGCTCTTCCTTCTTCTCATGGGACCAAACGGCCAGACAAACTTATGATATCTTACGGGAAGTTGCCCATTCTTAAATCCTATTTAACATATGCCAGATTACTCCTTCCCATCATCATCACCCTTAGTTTTCAAAACGGCGTCGATGTATGGCGGAACCTATCTGCGCGTATGGATGATCATCTCGCTGTTTTTTTAACGACATTATTATTGGCAACGAGTTTTCTTATATGGGCGAAATGGCTAAAGCTTGATTTAAAAAAATTGTTCCGCAAGCAAACCGTCTTCATCATCCTTTTGTTAACAACACTCTTCTGGCTACCCGATCCCCAATTTGCGGCTAAACAGGTCCATGTTCCTGAATATATTTTGATCGCGCTGCTTTGTCGCTGGGCCTTGGATCCTTTTTTCCAAAATTCACGTTATCTCAGCTTTGCTAGTTTTCTTATGGTCGCCTTTTTAGGCATTCACGACGAAATCCTGCAAGGTTTTCACCCTGAACGTTATTTTGGATATATGGATATCATCGTAAACATGGGATCAGGCGCCGTCGGTTGCTGGCTGGGTGACCGTTTGCTTGCACGAAATGAAAAACTTTCATGGGATGCGGGACCTCAATTTTATCTTCTCATCAGTTATTGCACCGTTGCCACACTCCTTTTTCTCAGCATTCTGTGGCGTTATAAGGGGCTTTATATTCCGGCGTGGGCTATATTGCCGTATTGTGGAAGTGTTCTAGCATTACTCATTTCCCCCAAACCTGTTTTTGTCAAACGCGACACGCATCTGATTTTCCACCTGTTTGTTTTTTCTTCTATGTCTCTCGGACTCTATCTTGTGGGGGGCCATGCTTTATCGCTTAGCTTTAACTAGCCTGCTTCTCGTGTTCTGCTCCTTTCTTTTTATGAGCACGGATACACTATGGCGGACAAATGACAAAATGAATGTCATGATCCTGAGTGTTGAAAGCCTGCGTGCTGATTTGCTAACCAGTCATAACGCTCCCAACCTGTTAAAAGCCGCAACAACAGCAGCCGTTTACCCAAATCATCGAGGCGCTTCTGCATGGACAGGGGCAGGTATTGTATCTCTGTTGACGGGGCTTTCGCCGTTTGATCATCATGTCAATTCCGGCAAAACCCCTTATGCTTATAAACAACCAAGTGCTTTGAACATACTTAAAGAAAAAGGCTGGGAGGTTGCAGGCCTCCAACCTTTTATGAATGTTGGAACATTCGGTAATCTGGGATTAGACATCCAGACGGGCAGCGACCTTACCCCTTGGCTCTCGCAACACGCACAACAAAAAACACCGTTTTTGTTATGGTATCACTATCTGGATACACATTTACCCTATCGTCAGCGCGATCCTAAATGGCAATTTGACTGGCGGAATGCCCTCCAAGGCTCCTCACCTGCGCGTCTCAAAAGGATTGAAGCTGTCGCCTCTTACCCCAACATACCGGCAAAGTCTTTTCAGTTTGAAGCACAAGACAGCAAAATTATTACTGAAATGCACGCCGCATCGGTTCGTGAATTTGATGCATGGTTTGCCAAGTTCTGGAATTTTTTCAATAAGTCCGGTCTCAGCGATAACACAATCTTGGTACTAACCGCTGATCATGGTGATGAACATGGCGAACGCGGTAATGTTGGTCATGCCTCAACGACCAAAAACGGACATTTGTATGAGGAGCTTATTCGCCTACCTTTGATGATTTGGACACCTCAAAACAAACTTTCTCCCCTTTTAGAAGGAGAAACACGCAATTGGACGACACACACCGATATAATGCCTTTCCTCTTCAAACAATTAGAACTTCCGTCCTTTGACGGATGGAAAACACATAAAACCATCTGGCTGGGTCTCACCACCCAAGCAGGTTTTGCCGAAAACGATTTAAATGACATTTCGCGTTATCGCTTTGCTGCATTCGATGGCAGATGGAAGCTTCATGCGCAACAAAATACAAAAGGGGAATGGACAAGCGCACTCTATGATTTGCAAACTGACCCTGACGAAAAGCACAACATTGCCACCATAAACCGGAATATTCACGATCAGCTTTTAGCAACGATAAAACAACGGTTAAAAACGGCCAATCTCACGCATGATTCGACCCAACCTCAAACACAAAATGAATTTAAGTCACCACAATGGCTAACCCCAAAAGACAATACACTCTTTCAATATGATGATATCGCCGATACTTGTTTTCGCCTACAATGGAGCGATGTTGGCGCAAGCCGTTACACCCTTGAGTTTAAGGCCGGAACCGGTGCACTTGCAACAACTGGCAACATAACGATTGAGGACCATAAGGTCGAATATTGTGATATAGGTTATCTTTACTGGAAGACATTCATAACCCCTTACAAACAAGTTCAGCTGCGCATCGCACCATCTGGCACGACGGCATGGAGCAAATGGCTTACCCTCGGGATAAGAGAGGAAGATTAAATGGCTCCATCATCCTTTTTTTGCAGACATAATATTCTGGGTGGTATTCTCTTTATCCTTTCCTGCCTGTTGTTCTTCCTTCTGGCAAAAGATGGTCCTTGGCTTTCTGACAAAGCTCAAAATCATGCGCTTTATCTGGAAAAATTGCACCCACATAACTCTAGGCTAGGTAAACCACTGATCCGGCTGCGCTTCGAAAAAGGCTTGCGCAATGACGCATTTCTCAAAACAGGTTTTTCCGGCGCTGAGTTTTGGGGAAGCTGGACCGACAATACACAGGTGGTTATTGAGTTACCCGCCAAAGATATAGCAAAAGAAGGGACATTGTTTTTACGAACCCTTGTTGACGGTTATGTTTACCCCCCGAAATTGGAAAGACAGATCGTTGATGTTTTCTTTAATAATCACAAAGTTGCAAAATGGATTTTCACGAAACGCGGCAAGCAAATTAAAGAAATCAAAATCCCGCAAAACCTGTTGAACACGGCACAAAGCTTGCGTATTTCCTTCTCTATCCCCAATGCAACATCACCTAAACAAGTTGGTGAGAGCGAAGATAACCGCAAACTCGGCCTTGGCTTTACATGGTTAGAAATCGTCCAGAAATAAAATTAACGCCGTCCGACTGGTAAGCGGGGTCCTGCGGTTAAGCGTTCAGCAAGAATGTCGCGGACGTATCGAAAAGTTTCCGCCGGGCGTCCGCCTGTGCGGCTTTCAAATTTTCCAGTGCCTTCCACCAAACCGCTTTTTTCCACCATGCGGCGGAAATTCTGCTTATGCAACAAGTTACCAGTAATGGCTTCAACGGCTTTTTGCAGTTCGAACAGGGTGAAGGTTGGCGGGACGAGTTCAAACACCACCGGGCGATATTTCAATTTTCCGCGTAAACGGCCCATTGCGGTTGCCAAAATACGGCGATGGTCCAAAACCATTGCATGACTGGGATCGTTCGGCCCTGTTTTTAAATCCTGATCACGTGCAGCTTCTGTCACCAAACCCGCTTCGTATAACAACTCATAACGTTCCAAAACACGATCTTCGTTCCAACGGACTTCTTCGGAGCCAAAACAGGCATCAATGCGCGCAAATCGTTCGCGAATTTCAGATGGGCTTTCCGCCTTCGCGGCCCATTCTTCCAAACCGGGTTCAAGTTCCTGTGTAATGATATCCGGCTTTCCATCGCGCCAATCTTCCCACGGGAAATAACGATACCAGTTTTGCCATAAGGCTTCCCCGGCCCCGGCGGGTTTTGCTTCTTGTGCCAAGGCTAAATAACCAATGGAGAGAATACGCCCGCCGAGTTCGCGTTCGCGCGGATCACGCCCCCGATCACCAAAAGTGTATAGTTGTTCCACATATCCGAGATCGAGTTCGGCCTGTTCTTCCACCCAGGAACGCAACCCCATATCCAATGTCCGGTGTCGTCCCGGATAAAATGGACCATAAGGCAAAGCTTCCAATGTATTTTCGCTGAGTGCTTCACCTTGGCGCGCCGCACCTTCTTCTGTTGAAGCCAAGGCGTGATCCACCCGGCGAACCACCAAAATACGGGGTTCGGCGTCCGTGACCGCAACAATAACGGCCGTCAAGCCGATTTGAACACTACCTTCATTTTCAATACTGCTGGCGGAAAAGCCACTCATCCTTAATCCAACCCTTCAATCACCGCATGACCGGATGTATCCGAAAATTTTTCAAGTTGTTCTGTCGTTGCCTTTTCCTGATGTTTGGCTTTGTACGTCTCATACGGCATGCCATAGACAACTTCTTTTGCCACATCCATCGATAAGGCAACATCACGCTCATTTGCCGCAGCCTTATACCATTTTGCCAAACAGTTTCGACAAAACCCGGCTAAATTCATCAGATCGATATTTTGAACATCGCTGCGTTTTTGCAGATGCGCGACCAGTCCGCGAAAGGCGGCGGCCTCCAGTTCCAGGCGTGTTTGATCGTCCATATTATCTATCCTTCTTTTTGTTCTGCACACGCAATACAAGTCGGTACAGCCGGGTCAAGTTCAAGGCGCTTGGGGGCGATTTCTTCATCACAAGAAACACAATACCCGAAATCCCCGCTTTCAATACGTGATAAGGCGCTGTCTATGCGTTGTATTTCGATTTTACGTCGTCGGTCAAGTTCCAGCGCCATAGCCTGCCCTTGTAACGCATCCATGCGTGATAAACGGCCAACCTTGGTTTGATCCAGCTCAACAGGCGCACTTCCCTCCCTTGATGCAGCTTCCAGTGCCTGCAAATCTGCCTTTAGGGACAGTAAGCGTTTTTCAAAGGCTTTGAGGTCAAAATCAGTCATCATACTCGTCTTCTTCAACCCATACCGGATTGGATGCCAGATAAGCCGAACTGTTCATCACCAGACTGACCAGTTCCGGTTGGCGGTTGGTGCCTGTTTTGCGGAAAACCTGTTTCAAATGACTGCGCACCGTATTCATAGAGACGCCAACCTCAGTCGCAAAGGTTTCGAGTTTTTTCCCGACGATAAGGGCTTGCAACAAACGGGCTTCGGCTTCCGTCAAACCATAAAGACGCGCGAGAACACTTGTCGGTGGTTCATTATGTCTTTCCGGATCATTGATAAAAACAGCCACATTACCGTGATCGCAACTGACATCTTCATCCGGCAGGGGGACAACCAACAGGGAAAACGATCGTCGATAAGACGGGCGCGAGACCGTCATGGCACCGCCTTCACGTTGATCTCCATCTCCCAAATCAATCGCCGCATCGGCAATCAAGGCATGAAGATTTTTTGTTTCTGCGACTTTTGCCGTTCTAAAAATACCGGTGGGCCCGACATCCACCCCATCATTTTGGGCAAACAGGTCACTGGCGTTGTTATTCATAAAAACCACTTGTGCAGAACGATCCACAATAACCACCCCCATTGGCAGTTGGTTCAGTGCGGCCGCGCCGAAATCACGTGTTGGTTCTTCTGAAAATTCATCCGAGCTAAACATTTCATTGTTGGCCTCAGGTACAAATGTCTCGCCTTCTAAAACCTGTTCTAAGGCATGACGCATTTCAGACTGGCTGAAGGATTTGAACATATAGCCTGCAACACCACATTGTAACGTTTTGTTGATGGCTTTGCGGCTTTCCGTTGCCGATATAATCACAATCGGCACTTCCGGGCGTTTGCTTTGCACGGCACGAATACCGTCCAGCCCCGCCATACCGGGCATATTCAAATCTGCAATCACCAATGAAAAATCTATATCCTGCGATAAAACCTGCAAAAGGTCCGGGTAGCTTGTTGCTTGCAAGATATCGGCATCTTGCTCTATTTCACGCAAAACGCCCTTAACCCCTTCCAACACCAACGGATGATCATCGGCAACGACAAAAGTAGTCTTCATTATTATACCCCATTCATTTCTTTATATTTTTCGGGTTTTCATTGTTCCGCCCCGTCTTGTCCCGGAAAAGTTCCCGCGTGAACGGTTCGAATGATTTGACGTAGTTTAGCAGGCCGCAACGGTTTATGCAGTAGAATGAAACCACTTGATTTTGCCTCCTGAATTCGATCCGGCGCTGTATCCCCTGTGATAATAGCCGCCGGGATCTCTTGCCCCAATTGTTCATGAATTAAACGAATAGCTTGCGCACCGGTCAAATCTTCCTGCAAACGATAATCTGCCAAAATCAAACTCGGTTTTTTTACCGATTGCTTCACTCGTTCCAAAGCCTCTTGTGTCGAAGACGCGGCAATCACATCGTACTTCCATCCGGAAATCAATTGCTCCATTCCCTCCAGTATGTCCGGTTCATCATCAATGACCAGAACCAACGGCACCTGATTGCCACTTAGCGCAACTTCAACCGGTTTTTCTTCCCCTGTACTGATTTTAACTTCATCGCGTTCAATTTCCAGACTAAACGTCGTTCCTTTGCCAAGAAATGATTTAACTTCAAGGCGATGTCCCAATAAGGAAATAACCCGGTCCACAATTGCCAACCCCAGACCCAACCCCCGTCGACGATCCCGTGCTGGGTTTTCAAGCTGCTGAAATTCCACAAAAATATCTAAAACCTTATCTTGTGGAATCCCGACGCCGGTATCACTCACTTGAATAGCCACATTGTCGCCACGACGACGTACCCCCAGCAAGACACCGCCTTCTCTGGTGTAGCGCACCGCATTGGACATCAGGTTTGATAAGACACGTTCCAGTAAAACTGGATCACTATGGACGGCAAGATCGGGACAAAATGATTTCAAAACCAGCCCTTTTTCCTGAGCCCGCCCATTATATTGTTTTAACAAACGATCAATCAACGGGCGCAACATCACAGACGTTTTTTCCGCCTTCATCACACCGGCATCCAGCTTGGAGATATCCAATAGCGCGTTTAATAATCCACGCAATGCTTCTAGACTATCAGAAATGTTATTTATGATTTTCAAGTCAGCGCGAGCATTCTCATTGTCAACCTTACTCCGGCGGTCTTCCAATGCCGATAGAAACATACCAATTGCATGTAAAGGTTGGCGCAAATCGTGGCTAGCGGCTGCCAAAAACTTCGATTTAGCTTTGTTGGCATTTTCTGAATCCTGTCGGGCCAGCTCCAATCGGGTTTCCGTTTTAATGCGTTCGGTAATATCAATGACCAATGATACCGTGCCACCATCCAATGTCGGTGCTTCGCTGACCTGAAGGTAATGACCGTTCGATAACGCCTCCATAAAGACACCGTTGGGTTTTTTACGAAAGCGTTTGCGACGTTCCCCGTAGCCTTCATGGTCGCGGACCCCGTGGCGTTCCTCCATCAAAAGGGCAAGTTCTTCAAAGGTGACACCGGGACGAATACGATCGTTTAAAACTTTATAATACTGATAATATTTGCGGTTACATAAAACGAGACGGTTTTCGTGATCCCAAAGGGCAAAAGCCCCCGGCATAATTTCATTCGCCGCCATCAAACGACTGCGGGCTTGTGTTTCCGCTGTGATATCCGCCCCGGTTCCCCGATAGCCTTTAAACACCCCATCACTGTTAAAGATGGGCTTCCCGCTGACCTTAGCCTGACGCCAAACCCCATCCGGGCAACGAATGGAATAGGAAAAATCACGAAACCGTCGTCTGTTTTTCAGATCATTTGCATGATGCAACCATTTTTCGGGATCGTCTTCTTCACTGCGGGCCAAAGAGGCAAACCCCATCGGGGTTGTTCCCAAAATATCATTACGGGTAAAACCGGTAATGTCGAAAAAACGATCTGAAACCAGAGAATATTTTAAATCGGAATCCGTTTCCCAAAGCCAGTCAGATGTCGCTTCGGCCACATCGCGAAAACGTGCTTCACTCAGCTTCATAATCTCTTCGCGTTGTTTAATTTCATCCACCAAATAACGCAAAGCATCAGCCATGTCGGAGATTTCATCTGCGCCGTCGATTTCAATCGCACATTCCCCACCTTCTGCGTGAACACGCATGCTTTCTTTCAACATGTTCAACCGGGTCAGGATACGCCATACAAAGATGGCGCAAATAAAGCCCAGCACGACGACGGCGACCAACACAATATTCGTCAACAATGCTGTTCGACTATCAACCAAAAGCTGGAATTCGTGGCTATTTTCTTCAATATCTTCACGCATACGTCGAATGAGGTCGTTGACAGAATAGACAAACCGACTAGACAAACGTTCATTAACCGCAAGGATACCGGAAATTTTTTGTAATTCCTCCCCCAGCTCGCCTTGCAATTCAATCAATCCTTCCTTGCCCATAGCGACTTTGCGTAATCGGGCCAGCAATTCACGTTCCTTCGATGTTGCACTGTCATTTTTCAGGGCGGGCATGCGCTCAAATGCAATCAGAACACTCTCGCGTAATGTTTCAAACCGTACAGGTTCCGTGACACGTTGCATGAGTAACAATTGGTCCAGCAAATCGCTGAACACGGCAAACCATTTATCGTTTGTTTCATTTTCCAGACCTTTCTTTGCCTGAAAAATATCCAACAATTCCGTATACCGTCGGTTTATCCGCACATTTACATCAATTCTATTTTGGATCAACAGATCAAGGCGTCCAAAATTATTCAGCAATTGTTGGCGTGTCTGGTTAATGACTTCCAGAACATCATTATCAACCTGATAATCTCGCAACGAATCAATAATTTCCTGAAGCCAGCGCACGCGATCTGCAATGCGAAAAGAAATGGTTTCGCGTTGTGCCTGTGACTTTACCCGCACAAGCATGGGCGCACTTGCGACGATTGCCTCACTCTGTTGTCCCAACTGATAAGCCTGCGTCATGGCAGGAACGCGAGACAAAACAACTTGTTTGATACCCGAATTAATTTTCTGAATGGAAAAAATACCGATACCGGCTGCAATAACCGTAAAAAGGACGGCAAGCGTAAAACTCGTTATCAATTGCGCAAAAACACCGAAACGAAACCTGCTCATGCGAAACACAAACCACCCAGTTAATAATTTTCGTTTCAGTAGTTTAGGCTTTTTACAGAAAAGTTGAAACACTTTCCCGTGTGATAAATAGATATAAAAAAAAAGGGTGATAAGAAAACTTATCACCCCAAGTCCGCCGAGAAACTACGTCGTACTCAGAACCCCAATATGGAGAACTGTTTAGATAATGACGGAGCTGCGCCCTCCTGCCTTCACCCATTTGGGTGACCTTGAACAATTTTTTCTAGTTTATTTGGATAAGTTTACGGCCCAGACAAAAAAAAGGGTGATAAGAAAGCTTATCACCCCAAGTCCGCCGAGAAACTACGTCGTACTCAGAACCCCAATATGGAGAACTGTTTAGATAATGACGGACCCGTGCCCTCCTGCCTTCACCCAAATGGGTGAAAGCATTATCTTTTTTTGTGACAATGTAATTTCAGCAACTTTGGAATAATATAAAAAACACATTTTCAACCTGAAATTCAGAACATATAAACAACTTTAAAATCCTTTTCTATAACCGGATTTATCGTTAGAATACTATTGTCCGTTTCCTAATATACATAATTGAGGCTGTCATGGTTTATGCACCATCACACGCAAGTGATGATTTTGAGTTTGTCATTAATGCGGCACAAACAAACAACATTGAACTCCCCGATACATTTACCATTGGCAGTGGCGGTTACCATCAGGCTGGTCGTGACCTGATCCTCACCAATGAAAACGGACAACAAGGGCTCGTTCAGGATTATTTTATCCATCAGCCTGACGCGCTTATTTCACAAAGCGGTTCTCTTGGCTTCCAAATGGTGCAAAATCTAAGCGGCTCGCTTGCCCCTGAACAATATGTTCAGGCAACCACTCCTGCCGGCTTGAGTGAAAGCATCGGTCAAATTGAAACGTTACAAGGTTCCGTTAGTGCTGTACATGCGGACGGTACGACCGTCACCCTGAAAGTTGGTGACCCCGTTTTTCAAGGAGACGTCATACGAACATCTGACAACGCCAATGTCGGGATTACGTTTAAAGATGAAAGTGCGTTTTCACTGGATGAAAATGGCGAAATGATTCTGGACGAGATGGTCTATGACCCAGACAGCGGTGAAGGCAGTTTCAGCACCAGCCTGACCAGCGGGGTTTTTTCCTTTGTTTCCGGGCAGATTGCCAAGGCGAACCCTGATGCAATGACCCTGAATACACCGGTGGCAACAATCGGTATTCGCGGTACACAAGGTGTTTTACAACAAACCCGTGGTGGCGAATTAAAAGCAGCGCTTTTAGAAGAGGCGGGTGGATTTACGGGCGAACTTATCCTGACAAACTCCGCCGGTTCTATTACCTTGAACCAACCCAATCAATATTCCGCTATTTTATCGTTTAATACGACGCCAGGCCAGTCTGTCACCCTCAATCTGGCACAAATTACCGGATCGTTTGGGACAACAAGTATTCGCACACTAAACAACACGCGCCGCGCAGCCTCTCAACGAAAAGCCGACCAGAAACAAGAAGAAGCAGAAGCCTTGGCCGCTCAAGCAGAAGCCCTTGAACAACAAGCTGCCGAATTGGAAGGTGCCGAGGCTGAAGCCTTACTTGCCGAAGCCGCTGCAATTGCAGCTGCCGCCGAGGAGGCCGCCGCAGAAGCCGCACAAGCCAAAGCAGAATTGGAAAGTGTCATTGAAGCCGGTTTGGCATTCGAAACTACCCTTGCGGAAATACAGCAAAGTCTGGAACAACTGACACAGGAATTCCAAAACATCAACACCAATAATGACGCTGGAGATAATGAAACAGACGTTTCTGATATCCTGAAAAACATCCAGACAAACGTTGGAAAACTCAACACAACGATTGAGCAAATTGTCGCTATCGAGGTCGAATCACAAACAGAAACCACACAAGAAGAAATCGCAGAAAAAGTTGAGGATGCGATCAAAGACATTGAAAATTCAATTAGCGGCACGTCAGACTACGATTACATTGAAGGTGACAACAGCCTCAACGATGGCATTGTCGGCCTGGGTGGCGATGATACAATATATGGTTACGGTGGAAACGATGTGATCAGTGGCGGTTCTGGCAACGATGCCATTTTCGGTGGTGAGGGCAACGACTTTATTCATGGGGATATTCCCACAGGAAATTCGTTTAAAGATATCTTGAGTTTCCTTGGCGATGACAGTGGATATGGCAAAGATACCATCTATGGCGGCGATGGAAATGATGCGATCTCCGGCGGTGGCGATGATGATTTTCTAGACGGCGGATCCGATAACGATACGCTAGAAGGTGGCGATGGAAACGACACACTGGAAGGTGGAACAGGGCATGACACCCTCAAGGGCGATGCAGGAAATGACATCCTGAAAGGTGGCGATGGAAACGACACATTACTTGGCGGGACCGGGGACGATAGTTTATATGCCGGTGATGGCAAAGATACCCTTCTTGGCGGTGAAGGAAATGATACCTTTTACGCAAATAGCGATGCATCCCAAAATACATATGTCGGCGAAAGCGGAACCGATACACTCGACTTAAACACCACCATTGACTATGGCGAACATGTTACCCTGTCTTTCACTGACAATAACACTGGATCTATTACTTATACAGACGCGCAAAACACAACCGTAGGCACTGATATTTTCACTACTATAGAAAAATTTGAGCTTGGCTATAATAACGATACAGTGACCTTGTCGGAAAACATCGACCCCAACGGTAATGCATTAACTATTGATGGCGGTGACGGACATGACACCCTAGTGTTACAAGGTACATCTTTCAATTTTGAAAATTCGCCTTCTATCAACTTTAGCAATTTCGAAGTTCTAAATCTGTCACAAGCTGATACGAATATTACGATCGGACATAATTTCAGAAGCACTGGCATAGTGGCAATCACAGGGGACAGCAACGATAGTGTGACCTTGGACAACTACTGGAATGATACGCAACAGTCCTATTACGACCAGATGTCAGATACTTATTTCCGTGTCTATCAAAACGACGGTTACACAATATCAATCCAAGAAGACATAAATATTGAGCAAGTACCGCTGGACTAGATCAATAAATGTAAGAGGAAACCTGTTCCTTAAATTTATCCCCGCCCTTTTGCAACAAGACCTGCCAAAAATTTCTTGGCTGTGCCAGCTTTTAAAAACTCCAATGCACAGCCAAGTTCTTTGTCTTTCTTCTCGCCAATTTCCGGGCAACTCTCAACCGAAGTATTGCCTAAAACACCTTCTTTACTATGAAGGTCATCTTCAATAAATTTCTTTGCATTCAGCACATTGGGCAAGTCAGCTTCACGCGGTGCATGATATTTATCTTTTGCACCGCCCTCAGCTTTAGCATTGTCTGCATTCTCGTCTTTATTATCATTTGCCGCAACCGGCACTTCGGGTAAATCAAGGCGAATATCCGGGGCAACACCGACTTTTTGAATTGTGCGCCCAGACGGCAGATAATAAAGCGAAGTGGTCAAACGCACAGCCCCTTCACGCATCAACGGCATAATCGTTTGTACAGACCCTTTACCAAATGTACGACGTCCCATCAGGATTGCACGATTATGGTCCTGTAAAGCACCAGAGACGATTTCGGATGCTGAGGCCGATCCACCGTTGATCAAGACCACAAGCGGCACACCAGCAGCAATTTCACCAACGGATGCCCCAAAATTGCGCACATCTTCAACTTTGCGGCCACGAATAGACAACACATTACCTTTTTCAAGGAACATATCACTTAACGCCACAGCTTGCGTTAACAACCCGCCCGGATTGTTGCGTAAATCCAGTACAATGCCCTTAGGTTTTGCCCCCAATTCACGGCGTGCCTTTTCAAAGGCTTTTAAAACATCCGCTTCCATACGTTCTGAAAACGAAACAACACGGATGTGTAAATACCCGTTGTAAAGGGCAGAACGCACCGCGCGCACCTGAATAATGGCACGCACAACTGTCAAATCAAACGGGGCTGTATTTTCACGTTCAATCGTGACAGTCACGGAACTTCCCGGTTTACCGCGCAAGGCCCGAACCGATTTCGTCATGGTCCATTCTTTGATGGAGGCGCCATCCACATGGGTGATATGGTCACCCGCCTTGACCCCGGCCCGATCAGCCGGCGTATCTTCAATCGGGGAAACGATTTTAAGAAACCCCTCGCCTTTTTGAACTTCAATACCTAACCCGCCAAATTCACCGCTGGTATCGACCATCAGTTCCTGAAATTCTGCAGGTGTCATATAACCGGAATGCGGGTCTAACTTCGCCAGCATTGCGTCAACGGCAACCTCAACCACTTTTTCCGGTTTGGCCTTACCGCGTGGTGTCCCATCATCTTTTTGATTAAGCCAGTCGTCCTCATCTGCCTTTAATCCATCAATTGCATAGGTGATGAGATCATTATCCGATATCTGTTTCACATAATGGCTGCGCACGACTTTAAAGGCATCGATAAACTGATCAAATTGATCGTCGCGTTTATTCGTCTCAACGGCCTTTTGCAAATAAACCTCTTTAAAGCGGGCCAATTCAGTCATCGCCTCTTTTGGCAAACCGCGTGTTCCCGTCAATGAAGACATCCAGCGTTCAACTTGTGCCGTTTGCAAGGCGCAACCGCTGAGTGACGGCAAAAATACAGTTGCCACAGCCAAAGCCAGAACAACCATTAAAAGGGACGGAAGACGGGGCCAAAAGTTCATTTTCTTACACAGCTTCTCTAATTCAGTCTATATCGCATATAACTTATAAACATGTGGGGTATCTTGCCTTGCAACGCAAGACACTACATACAAACATTCCCGCATTTGGCGGGAATGTTTATTATAATCAAAATTTTATTGCTGCATAATTAAAATGCATCAACCATCGGCATTCATACCCGCAATCAAGGCATCCAAAGTTTCAACGGCCTTATCGTTGGCCACTTGACAGGTTCCGGCATTTTGATGCCCCCCGCCATTATAGCTCAACATCAACTCACCCACATTTGTGTTCGATGTTTTATTGAGGATGGATTTCCCACAGGCAAATACCGTATTTTGCTTTTTCAAGCCCCATAAAACATGAATGGAAATATTTGTATCCGGGAACAACGCATAAATCATAAAACGGTTACCCGTATAAATAATATCTTCGTTGCGTAAATCCAGGACAGCAACATTGCCATGAACCTGCGTGCAGCGTTTTAACTGATCGATAAATTTAGGTTCATGTTCCTTATACATATCGACGCGTTCTTTAACATCCGGCAGCTCTAGAATCTCTTGAATCGACATGCTCGCGCAACAGTCAATAAGCTCCATCATTAACTGATAGTTGGAAATTCTAAAATCACGGAAACGTCCCAGTCCGGTGCGCGCATCCATAAGGAAGTTCAAAAGGACCCAGCCTTCCGACTTGAGAATTTCTTCACGGCTGAATTGTGCGGCATCGCCTTTATCAACCGCTTCCATCATTTCATCCCAGCTTGCCGGGAATTCACCATGCCCACCATAATAACGCCAAACCACACGTGCCGCCGATGGCGCATCCGGGTCGATAATATGATTGGCAGGATTGTCATCCAATCGCAAAGTTTCACTCAGGTGGTGGTCAAAGGCCAAGTGAACCCCTTCCACATAAGGCAGGTTCGTCGTAATATCGCGGTTGGTAATCGCAACCTTACCATCTTGCATGTCTTTGGGATGAACAAAGGTAATTTCATCGATCAGGTCCATTTTCTTCAACAGAACTGCGCAAACCAAACCGTCAAAGTCGCTTCGTGTGACTAAACGAAACTTCTCCCCCATGATATTTTCTCCTTATTTGTTATCGGCAAGGGCATGACCACCTTTATGGAACTCGCCACATATAGATAAGTAAGTTATCCTAATTGCGAAAGAGTTTCAAAGCTTTCAGGTGGAAATACATATTTTTTCTATAACCCCAGCGCGCTGTACATCATCTTTAAACTGGTCACAAACAAAAAAACCGCAAATCCTTTTTTTAAATACTGCGGATTAACAGAATGTGCAATTTTTGCCCCCAACGGAGCGCAGGCAACGGTCATCGGTACAATCAAACCAAAACCCAATAGATTGACATAGCCAATCGACCCCACCGGCAAACCTTCTGTCCCCCATCCCGATACCATAAAGCCAAGCGCGCCCGGCACCGCAATGATCAAACCAAAACCGGATGCCGAAGCCACTGCCTTGCGTATGGGATAATTAAATGTGCTGAGAATGGGAACACTGATAGATCCCCCACCAATACCGACCATAACGGAAATGGATCCGATGATAAAAGCACATATAAATTCCAAGGGTTGACCGGGTAAGCCTTCACTTAGATGTCCACCAGCTTTGCTTAATAACATCTGTATTGCGACCAACAGGGCCAAAATTGAAAACATAATGGTCAGCGTCTGCCCTTTTAAAAAGGCGGCTAACACGGTCCCTGCGATCACGCCAATCACAACACCGGGGGCCCATCTTTTCAGCAGTAACCAGTCCACTCCGCCTTTTTTATGGTGGGAACGCACCGAAGAAATGGACGTCCCTATAATCGTCGCCAAAGAGGTCCCGACCGCAACATGCATGGCGGCATCCGCAGACGTGCCAAATAACTGAAATAAGAAATACAAAACCGGCACGATGACAATCCCGCCGCCAACCCCCAACAAGCCTGCCATAACACCCGCAATAAAGCCCGTCGTGCCCAAGGCTGCAATAATTTGAAGGAGAAAAAGAGGATCGTTTAAAATTTGGCTCACGTAAGGACCATCCGCTTAATTGAAACTTTATGCATTCGGTTTAAACAGTTTCTTCTGATCAAACAACCCAGAACAGAAACATAACTGTTCTGATAACCTTCTGATAAATTGTCATTTGATTCCCTCCGGCTGTTAGATTACAGTTTTATGAAACAACAAAAACAGGGATGCATTATGACAAACGGCGCAGAATTGGACCTTTTCACCATTACCGCTGGTTTAGGCGGCGGTCTGGCAATTTTTCTTTTTGGATTAGAACAGCTTTCTGCAGGATTAAAAGCCGTTGCTGGCGAAAAAATGAAGACCATTCTCGCCAGACTTACTTCCAACCGGTTTTTAGGCATGTTTACCGGTGCCTTTGTCACTGCCATCATTCAATCATCATCTGTCACCACAGTTCTTGTCGTCGGTTTTATCAGTGCCGGTTTAATGAAATTGACTCAATCCATCGGTATTATCATGGGGGCCAATGTCGGGACGACCATTACAGCCCAGATCATTGCCTTTAAGATTACCCATTTTGCTATGGTTATGGTTGCTGTCGGCTTTTTCATGTTTTTCTTCGGACGTGGGGATAAATTTAAACAGTACGGCAATATGATCATGGGGTTGGGGCTGGTCTTCCTTGGCATGAATTTGATGTCCGATGCCATGTACCCTTTACGTAGCTACGAGCCCTTTCTAGACCTCATGGTCAGCATGGAAAACCCATTTTTAGGTTTGCTGGTTGGGGCCGCCTTTACAGCCCTTGTCCAGTCATCTTCTGCCACAACCGGGATTGTCATCGCCTTGGCAACACAAGGATTGCTGTCTCTACCCGGTGGGATTGCCCTGATTTTCGGTGCAAATGTCGGCACCTGCGTCACTGCAATGCTGGCTTCCATCGGTAAACCGCGTGAAGCCTTACGCGCCGCCGTCGTCCATATCTTGTTTAACATTGCGGGGGTCTTGTTGTGGATCGGTTTCGTCGATCAACTTGCCGGGTTTGTACATAAAATTGGCGGAAACGCAAGCGGAACGGCCCGCGACATCGCCAATGCCCACACCATCTTCAACGTTGCCAACGCTTTTATTTTTATCTGGTTTGTCACGCCCTTTGCCAAACTGGTAGAGCGTCTTGTCCCCTTGGAAAGCGAACCAAGTAAAATCTCTACAAAACCCAAATATCTGGATGAGCCTTTAATTTCTACACCATCCATTGCCTTAAACGCAGTGCGTATGGAAATTGGGGAATTGGGCAAGCATGTCCAGCGTATGATGCAGGCCATTTTGCCCGCAACCCTGACCGGAACCAATGCGTCACTGGATAAGGTTGCCGACATGGATTCAAATGTGGATAGCCTGCATATGGCGATCCTGAAATATGTTCGTAAAATCGGGGCACAATCGTTGGGCGAAGAAGATATGCGCGAAGTTGTCCGCCTAATGTCTGCAGCCAATCATATTGAAAACATCGGCGACTTAATCGAAACCGACCTTGTCCAAATCGGGCGACGCAGGATTGAGGAACGCATCCATGTCAGCCCGGAAACAACTCGGTTATTGAAATCTTTCCACAATAAAGTTGACCATTCCATTGAACTGGCACTGGAGGCTTTGATTAACGAAGATGTTGAAATTGCCCATAAAGTCATTGATATGAAGCATACCATTGCCAGTGATTCCACCGCCATTTCAGCCTTTGGCGCAACCCGCCTTTTGGCGGAAGGTGAAAACCGTCATCATACCTATTCACGCGAAATGGAAACGATGGAACGCCTGCAACGTATTTATTATTTCGCCAAACGCATTGCCAAAGGCGTCATTGCCAAGGCAGATTCACATGAACTGGAAAACTGGGACGAAGACGATCAGGACCACCCTGCCGTTCAACCACAAACGGCAGAATAATCCTTTTTTCGCCTTACTGGTATTTCGCAAAAACGGCTTTAACGTCATCCGATAAAGGTGTGCTTTTCCCTGTTTCCAAATTGGCAAAAACCAAAATGGTTTCAGCCGTGCTGAAGCATCCTTGCTGGCAAAACAGACCTTGTTGCAAAGTGACCGAGCTATTGCCGATGCGTTTTACCCGTGTACCGATTTCAATTTCATTTGGATAATGCACAGGGGCGAGATAGCTAACGTTGATATTTGCCAAAACCCAGTTGACCTTGGCACTGAAATCATGCCCCAAATTCTTCACAAAGAAATCAGCACGTGCGGTTTCACAATAAACAGCCGATGCAATATTGTTCAAATGATTGAGCGCATCCATATCCGCAAACCGAAAGATTTCCGGCGTCCAGAATTTAAAATTCGCACGATCTGTCAAATTGACTTGATCTTCAGACATGGCTCAGGCTCCGTATATATCTTTATATTTCGCTAAAAAATTAGCCCGCAAAGCACGTTTGGCCTTTTGATGAGCAGGCATGTTCAGGCTTGCGAGATATCCGGCAACGTCATTGACGCGACGATCCAAAACATCTGCCTCCACTGCTTCATCCAGAAAACCAACATGAACCGCCTGATCCGGGGTATAGATAACGCTGTTGGCAAGGGCTGGAATTTGCGCAGGTTTTGCAAGGCGGTCTGAAACCAGATCAATGCCGTAATCCGGCATTTCCACGCCAATGGCAATTTCATTCAAACCGATTTTTGCAGAACCGTTTACCCCGATCCGGTAATCACAGGATAACAGCAAAATCGCCCCCATTGCCAGGGCATGACCGGCACTTTTGGCAATCACTGGGCAACCAGCATTCGACAAACGATAAGAAATGGCAAAACCTGTTTTTAATAAACGGTCCCGATCCGGCCCTTCGGCTTTCATTGTCTCAAGATCAAACCCGGCGCAGAAACATTTTGCACCACCTTCCAGGACAATCGTATCACTGTTTTTTTCAGCTTCATCCAAGGCTGCGTTCATCTGCGCCGCCATTTCAAAAGACATGGCATTGGCTTTGCCATCATCCATTTTAATCACGCCGATTTTATCTTGTTGTTCAAATGTGACGATCTGGGACATTGTTATTTTTCCTCTTCCATAAATTTTTTACTTTGGTCAGCCTGTTGGGTGACAGCCTGTACATATTCCTTTTTCATATTATGGATCAAGTCTTTAACGTGTGGGACATCATCAATGGACCCAACCCCCTGCCCCGCCGACCAGATATCTTTCCATGCGCCTTTCTTTTTTTCGTCATCCATCGTCAATTCAGACCCGAAATCAATCTCGGTCTTATCCGGCGTCATCGCTAAATCAATCCCGGCACGATCCAGACTGGGACGTAAAAAGTTTGCATAAACACCGGAAATTTTAGGCGTATAGACAATATCTTCCGCCCGGCTGTCGACAATCATATCTTTATAATCCGATTGGGCCATCGCTTCTTTGGTCGCGATAAAACGTGTCCCGATATAGGCGAGATCCGCGCCCATCATTTGGGCGGTTGCCACATCGCGCCCCGATGACAAACAACCTGCCAGCAAAATGGTTTTATCAAAAAATTGGCGAATTTCACTGACCAGTGCAAAGGGGCTCATCTCACCTGCATGACCACCGGCCCCGGCACTGACGCAAATCAAACCATCGGCCCCGGCCTCGGCTGCTTTTTTGGCAAATTTCAAATTAATCACATCATGAAAAACCAAACCGCCATAACCATGAACCTTGTCGATCAAGCTGGGAACGGCCCCCAAGGAGGTGATGATCAAAGGAACTTCATGCTTAACGCAGATGTCAAGATCGGCCTCTAGTCTGGGATTGCTGCGATGGGCAATTAAGTTTACCCCAAACGGTGTTGCCTTTTCGCCAGTTTGAGATTCAAATTCGGCCAATTGTTGTTTAATGGTGATAACCCAATCTTCAAATCCATCACTTGTACGTTGGTTTAAGGCCGGGAACGTTCCCACCACACCGAATTTGCAGGTTTCAATGACAAGTTCGGGGCCTGACACTAAAAACATCGGCGCTGCAACAACCGGCAATTTCAGATTATCGTTAAAATTTTGCGGTAAAGTCATAGCCTTCTTTCCTTCCTAAAATGAAACGGGTCTGTTTTACCCCGAACAAAACAGACCCGATCTTTGGTGTCTTAATTTTTCAACGGCTTACCCGTCTTCAACATATGCTGCATGCGTTCAATCGCAGCTGGTTTCGCACACAGTATAAGCACGTTTTCCAACTCGGCTACCAACAAGGATTTTTCCCAATCATCAGACAAGGCCGCCAGCATGGTTTCATACGTCGTGCGTTCCACCAGTTCCTGATGACCACCTTCACTAAAGGATGGTTCTGCAACAGGTGATAAAGCGCTCAAGGTCTTTGGCTTGAACGGTGTTTCTTTAAGGGCGAGTGCACGCTTTTTCGCATCCATTAACAAACGGTCCCGGTTCATGGTCACACCGTCTGTAGATCGCAGGTATCCCAGTTCCTTGGCATGCATAGCAGAACCGGACACCATCGCCCCGGAAATAACGCGGTAGGCATTTTCAATGGCTTTATCGGATCCCAACATTTCCTGTGAACGAACCAGTAATTCTTTCGTGCCGCCCCATGCCGGAATAATGCCGACGTTATTTTCCACAAGCCCGATATAAAGTTCACTATGGGCCTGAACGGCATGGCAATGCATTAAAATTTCCACACCGCCGCCAAAGGCCCGCCCGGCAGGTGCCCCGACAACCGGTATTGAAGCATATTTCAAACGCATAAAGACCTGTTGACCATAGGCGATATAATCACGTACATAAGCTTGATCTTCGACCTTTTCGATCAAATCCGCCAAATTGGCCCCAGCGGCAAATAACGGCCCTTCGTTATATAAAACCAGTGCCTTGTTTTCTGCTTCGGCGCGTTCGCGGATATGATCAATATTTTCCAGCAATTCTTTGGGCAAGGTGTTCATTTTTGTGCGAAATTCCAACGCCCAAACATCATCGCCCAAATCCCAGACATTTGCCGTTTCACTTTCAATCACACAAGCCTTGCGGCGTTTCAAATCCGCCAAGGTCAACACACCATCGGGGCGTGCGATTTCCACATATTGCCCTTTGGCATTCAGGCATTTTTCAACACCGTTTTCTTCAATATAAATTTTACGACCATCCGCATTGCGCAAGAAATCAGAAACAGACAAGCCATCCGCATCCAGACGGGCAACAAATTCTTTAGTGCCGATCAAGTCGATCATTTCAAACGGCCCGAACTGCCAGTTATAACCAAGCTTCATGGCCTGATCGACGGATGTAATTTCCCCCGCAACATCAGGGACCAAAGTTGTGGCGTAATTCAAAACCTGTGACAGAACTTTCCAGCCATAAACACCGCCTTTATCCGAACTTGCCAACAGTTCAGCCAACTGACCTTTCTTCAACTGTGCACTGGCGAGTTCAGATTTCTCGAAGTTTCGATATTCAAGGTTTTGAAGATTGATCGTTTCTTTGACCTTTTTGCCATCATCGGTACGGCTCAGACGATAAAATCCCTGATAAACACGCCCTTTACGGCCATGATAGCCCCGTTCCACCATACCAACGATTTGCGGCAAGACTTCACGATAAGGCGCAAACGCATCTGTTTCAGGCAATAAGCCACCCAAACTGGCCGTGACATCCGGCATCAAATTGATCCCGCATAAATCCCAAAGGCCGAAAATTCCGGTGCTCGGATAACCACACGGACCGGACATAATCGCGTCCGCGTCTTCAATACTCAGTCCATTGCGCACGGCTTCATAAACCGCGGCCTGCATCCAAAACACGCCAAGACGGTTGGCGATAAAACCGGGACGGTCCGCACAATGAATAACCGTTTTCCCCATCTGGATGTCATTAAAAGAAGCAACGCGATCAACCGCACTTTGTTTGGTCTCGTCTCCTTTAACAATTTCCAACAGACGCATATGGCGCGGTGGATTGAAATAATGCGTCACGATAAAATCTTCGCGCAAACGCTGGGGCATACCCTGCATCAATGTCGCCAACGGAATGGTCGAGGTATTGGACGATACGACCGATCCGTCTTTGCGCACCGCTTCGATCTTTTGAAATAAGTCTTGTTTGATATCAAGCTTTTCAACAATAACTTCAACGATCCAGTCACAATCCGATAAAAGATTGAGGTCGTCTTCGATATTGCCGACGCTCAGGCGTTTGGCCGCCTCTTGCCCCATAAATCCACCATTGGCCCCGGCTTTGATAAAACGCTCCACCGCCCCTTGGGCAATGGCATTTCGGTCCGTTGCCCCATCGGGCACAATATCCAGCAAGACAACTTCAGCCCCACCATTGGCTGCCTGGGCGGCAATGCCTGCCCCCATAACACCGGCCCCAATGACGCCGACTTTTTTAATATCCTGCGTCATTACAGTTTCTCCACGATCATTGCGATACCCTGACCGCCACCGATACACATGGTCATCAAACCATAACGTCCATTGATACGTTCTAATTCATACAATGTTTTCAATGTAATGATTGATCCTGTTGCACCAACCGGATGGCCAAGGCTGATACCGCTGCCATTCGGGTTTACTTTTGCCGGATCAAAACCAAGTTCGCGTGAAACCGCCATTGCTTGTGCTGCAAAAGCTTCGTTGGATTCAATTACATCCATATCGGCAACGCTTAACCCGGCACGTTGCAATGCTGCAGGTGCCGCACAAATGGGGCCAAGGCCCATAACATTGGGGGCAACACCGCCAAAACCGTATGATACAATGCGCGCACGTGGTTTCAGGCCCCGTTTTTCCGCTTCGCTTTCGGTTGTTAAAACCATTGCACAAGCCGCGTCATTAATGCCGGAAGCATTCCCCGCCGTGACAATGCCATCTTTTTTAAAGGCAGGCGGTAATTTTGCCATGCCTTCAACTGTTGCATCCATGCGGATATGTTCATCCGTATCAAAGGTAAACGATTTGCGGCCTTTCTTAACTTCAACCGGAACAATCTGGCTTTTGAAATAACCTTTTTCCGTTGCGTTCTGGGCGCGACGATGACTTTCCACCGCATATTCGTCCAATTCTTCGCGGCTTAAGCCATATTGTTCGGCAATGCGTTCGGCTGTCATACCCATATGACCACTGTCAAACGGGTCTGCCAGAACACCTGTTGTCATATCATACAGGCGACCATCACCCATGCGTTGACCAAAACGCGCACTTTCCAAATAATAAACGCCCCGGCTCATGACTTCAGCCCCACCAGCCAAAGCCAGTTTACAATCGCCCAACATCAACATTTGCGCGGCTGAAATTAAAGACTGAATGGATGATCCACACAGACGGTTCATATGAAAGGCCACCGAGCTTTCTTTCATCCCGGCGTTCAAGGCAATATGGCGCGACAGATAGGCATCCTGCGCCCCGGTCGTGATAATATGCCCAAAGACAGAATGTTCGATATCTTCTGCCGGAACGCCGGATTTTGAAATCGCTTCTTTGGCTGCAATGGTGCCAAGGTCTGCTGGACTAAATCCACTGAGGCTGCCACCAAAACCACCGATCGCGGTTCTTGCACCATCAACAATAACTACATTTTCAAGGTTGGACATTTTTGTCTCTCCGTTTTCTTTAAATTTCTTAGAATTGATCGTCGCTCAGTCCCCAAACGGCATCCGTGCCATCCAGAACGATACTGAGGCAGGCCTCAGCCTGCGGTAAAATGTGAGTGATATAAAAATCAGCACAGGCGATTTTCCCTTTGAGGAAATCCATATTCGCATCACTTTGTTCCTGCTGCGCCATTGCAATAGAGGCCGCCTTCAACATCAGATAACCGCCAATGGCGTATCCCCAGACATCCAGATAAGCCACAGCGGTTGCCGCCACGTTTGCCGGGCCGGATTTGGCGCGTTTCAACATCAAATCCAAAGCTGCGTCACAATGATCCAATGATTTTAAAACCTTGGCTTTCCCATCTTGCAAACGCCCGTCCTGATATCCGATGACATCTTCTTTCCATTGCGCGAGCAAACGACGCGCCGTCGCACCTTCGTCACGCAATGTCTTGCGGAAAACAAAATCATTGGCTTGAATAGCCGTTGTGCCTTCATAAATCGTGATGATGCGGGCATCGCGGTAATATTGCGCCGCCCCGGTTTCTTCGATAAAGCCCAAACCGCCGTGAACTTGAAGACCAAGCGAGGTCATCTCCACCCCGCGTTCGGTGCACCATGCCTTGATAATCGGTGTTAAAAATTCCGCATCCGCCTGCACTGACTGGCGACGTGTTTCATTTTCTTCATAATGGGCCAAATCCAGTTGTGCCCCGCCCCAATAGGTCAAGGCACGCATGGCTTGGGTCTGGCTTTTCATATGCATCAACAGACGGCGAACATCGGGATGTTTGATAATTGTATCACCGGGTTGTCCGTTAAACGGTACGCCCTGCACCCGTTCCTTGGCATAAGACAGTGCCTTTTGATAGGCCCGTTCAGCCAAAGACACCCCTTGTAAACCAACTTCAAAACGCGCGCGGTTCATCATCACGAACATATATTCCAGCCCGCGATTTTCTTCACCGATCAGATAACCAACCGCACCATCTTCATCCCCATAAGACATAACGCATGTCGGGCTGGCATGAATCCCCAATTTATGTTCCAGCGAAATCGCCCGCAGGTCATTTCGTGCACCCAGACTGCCATCTGCATTCACCAAATATTTCGGGACGATAAACAGGGAAATCCCTTTGACACCTTCCGGTGCATCCGGTGTGCGTGCCAAAACAAGATGAACGATATTCTCTGATAGCTCATGATCCCCATAAGAAATAAAGATCTTCGAACCTGAAATCAGATAATGATCACCATTTGGTACCGCCTTGGTTCGAACCGCCGCCAGATCCGAGCCAGCTTGCGGTTCGGTCAGGTTCATGGTGCCGGTCCATTCCCCACTTACCAATTTGGGAAGGTAGCGTTCTTTCAAGGCATCACTGGCATGGCGTAAAATTGCATCCCCGGCCCCTTGGTTCAACAAAGGCCAAAGGGAAAAGGCAAGGTTTGCACTTTGAAACATTTCAGCGACACTGCCTGCAACAACTTCGGGGAAGCCTTGCCCGCCATAAGCCGTTGAACTGCCAAGACCGACCCATCCGCCTTGCGCCACCGCATCATAGGCCGCTTGCCAGCCATCCGGCGTGACAACCTTGCCATCAATCAGTTTGGATCCTTGTTGATCCCCGGTTTCATTTAAGGGGGCGAGAACCTGTTCCGCCAGTTTTGCGGCTTCCTCGGTAACCGCCTCGACCATATCCCAAGACAGATCATCATTGTCAATTTTATCAAAAATTTGATCGTAGTTCGCCATATGTCGCACGACAAAACGAATGTCGTCCAACGGTGCTTTGTAAGTCGTCATTTCTCTATTCCTTGTCACAGATCAGGCGTAAAGGGCCTCAATTTCCGTTTCATATTTCTGCGTAATGCTTGCACGCTTGATCTTCATGGTCGCCGTGACTTCGCCGTCGTCATGGTCCAGTTCTTTGGTCAGCAGGTGGAATTTGCGGATATGGGCAACCGTTGCCATTTTCTCATTTTGAGTCTTAATCTCGTTTTCCACCAATTCCCGAACAGCGGGGTTTTCTGCTAAATTTTTGAAATTGGTATAAGCAATTTGCTGGCTTTCCGCCCATTGGCCCACCGTTTCAGGATCAATCTGGATCAAGGCGGAGACAAATTTGCGTTTTTCCCCAATCACAATACATTCCTTGATGTAAGGGCTGGCCTTCATGGTATTTTCAATTTCTGTGGGGCTGAGGTTTTTACCCCCGGCCGTGATCATGATATCTTTCAAACGATCAACAATGCGCACATGCCCGTCTTCGATGCGCACCACATCCCCTGTATGCAGCCAGCCATCAACGATGGTCTGTTTGGTGGCCTCTTCATTTTTGTAATATCCGGCAAAAACCAAATCGGATTTCACCAGCAACTCGCCGGTTTCTTCATCTGCGCGTAGCTCGGCATTGAAAACACCGGGACCAACCGTACCAAGCCGGATATCTTGCAGGGTTTGTGACGTAACCATCCCGGTGGTTTCCGTCTGTCCATACACTTCGATAAACGGCAAACCGATGGTGCGAAAGAAATTAAGGATAAAAGGCGAAACCGGGGCCGCCCCACTCATCACCGTATGGGCACGACGCAAACCGACAAAATTCTGTAACGCGCGAAAGAACAGCCAATAAGCCAACTGAAATTTCAGTTTTTCGCCCAATGTGCGCTCATGGGCCGGTTTCAGGTTAAACGGTTCACACATTTTCAGCATTTTTTGATAAAGGGCATAACGCCAGCCGCCAGCTTCCACCATTTTGATATGAATGGCAGATTGCAATTTTTCCCAAATACGCGGCACACCTAAAAACAAATGCGGGGCCACTTCGCGTACATCTTGCTGCACGGTGCGAATAGATTCACCGAAATTCACCTGATAAGCCCCGCAAATCGCGCCATATACGGTCAAAAGCTGTTCTGCCACATGGCACAAGGGTAAATAAGAAAGGTAACGTTCGCCTTGTTTAACACCCAATGTTTCCAACACGGCATGGCCTTCTGCGCGCATGTTTTTATAGGATAGCATCGCGCCTTTGGGGCGTCCGGTCGAACCGGATGTGTAAACCATCAAACCGATATCGGATAACGTCTGTTGTGCCAGTCCTTCTTCCAATGCCGTGAAATGAGTATCGCCACGTTTGGCACCGGCCTCGACCACATCATCAAACAAAAGAACCTTATCTGCCGGATAACTACGAAAACCTTTATGTTCCAAAACGATGATCTTTTTCATTTTGGGCAGACTGTCCCAGCTTTCTAAAATCTTATCTGTCTGTTCCTGATCTTCACAGACAATAACTTCCACATCCCCGTGTTCCAGAACGTAGGCGACCTCTTCGGCAGGGCTGGTCGGATAAACCCCGACTGAAATAGCTCCTAAAATATTCGCCGCCATTTGGGACGTCACCCATTCCCAGCGATTTTCCGATAAAATGCCGAGGTGACTGCCTTTGCACAGTCCCAGTTCTTGCAAACCCAGCGCAAAATGACAGCTGCGCATATAATAATCGTGCCACGTAATCGGTTGCCAGATACCATGATCTTTTTGACGCAAGGCAACCTCGTTGGGAATGTCGCGGGCATGGGCCTGCAACATTTGCGGGATGGTCAGTTCCGGTAAGGATATGTTCGCATTCATTCTTAAAACGTCCCGTATTCTTTTTCTTTTAGGAAAGCCAGCGTTTGCGGCGTTTATAATGTTTGACGTCACGGAAGGATTTACTTTCGCCTTCACCGTGCCCGCCCATGCCCAGATAGAATTCCTGAACGTCTGAATCACTGGTCAGCACCTCTGTCGGACCATCCAAAACGATCTTGCCCGTTTCCATGATGTAGCCGTAGTCCGCAACGGCAAAGGCCATTGCCGCATTTTGCTCCACCAACAGCATGGAGGTTCCTTGCTCGTTATTGATCCGCGCAATAATGGAGAAAATTTCTTCGGTAAACAGCGGAGACAAACCAAGGGACGGTTCATCCAGCAAGATGATTTTCGGATTGGCGATCAAAGCCCGCCCGATAGCCAACATTTGTTGTTCTCCACCCGATAGATAACCCGCCAGACCGTCCCGGCGTTCATAAAGGCGGGGGAAATATTCATAGACCAGTTCAAAACGTTTTTTGGCCTTGTTCAGATCATCGGCGTAAGTGGCGGCAGTCAGGTTTTCTTCAACGCTTAAATCTTCAAAAACACGACGGCCTTCCATGACATGAAACAAACCACGGCGTACCAGACCATGTGGACTATCTTCCCGAACGGCCTTGCCATCAAACATGATCTCGCCGGATTTAACTTCGCCTTTTTCCAGTTCCAACAGTCGTGAAATGGCTTTTAAAGTCGTGGATTTCCCTGCCCCGTTTGAACCGAGGAGGGCGACAACCGCCCCCTTCGGCACAGACAGTGACAAGCCCCGCAACACCTGAACAGTGTTGTTGTAAACAACTTCGATGTTGCGGATATCCAAAATGGGTGACTCGCTTGTCATAAGTTTTTCCTTAGTCCAGATTGATCCAGTCGGAAGCTGCAACCATTTGTTTTTTGGCAGCATCGTACTGATAAACCCGACCAACCGGGACAGAGTTCCCTTTCACAGAAACAGGCACACCGATCACACCGCCGGTATCAAAGTCTTTAATGGCTTGCAGGCCAGCCTTCAGGTTCGCCCCGTTCAGTTCTTTGCCTGCTTTCACCGTATTGCGCGCCGCTTCCGCCATCATCATGGTGCTGAAGAAACCCTGCATATAGGCATTGCTTTGATAGGTGTCGCGCATGGAACGGATTTTATCCAGCATCGGTGCATTGTCGGCTTTGGTGTAATAATAGTTATACGGCATCACGCCCATAAACCCGTCGGCAACATCACCCATTTTGCCAACCATTGAATTGTCCATAGACCAGAATGTACCCATGAATTTGGTCTTTAGGCCCATAGAGCGCGCTTGTGTGATAAATTCCGGGATCGGTGCCAGTACATAACCGTGGAAGATCACAAAATCAGGACGTGCACGACGCATTTTTAAAACTTCGGTGGATACATCCACACCACCCGGTGCAGTGGAGATCACAAGGTTCATATCAAGGCCAAGTGCCTTGGCGCTTGCTTTGGCCCCTTCAACCGGATCACGGCCGAATTCTGTATCAGAATGTACAAAACCAACTTTTGCACCCGGTTTTTCCTTGGCAATATATTCCAGCAAAATACCAACCATGTCGGTATAGCTCGGCCCCGGAATAAAGATATTCGGGTATTTCTTCGGATCATCCAACTCAGATGCAAAAGATGCACCCGCCATCAACATTTTTCCAGAACGGTCAAGTTCGGGGGCGATCGTTTTGGAAAAAGCCGTTGAATCCCCATAATAAAGGTTTACATCATGCTGGCTGGTGATTTTGTTAAAGGCGGCAACGGACGCGTCCACCTTGTAAGCCGTATCTTCCGGTACATAGACCAGTTTGTGTCCTTCAATACCACCATTGTCATTGGTGATTTTGACTGCGTCTTGAATACCGGCATGAATACCGACACCGGCAAAGGCAAAGACACCTGTCAACGGAATGGAACCGCCAAGAACGATATCCTTTTTCTCAGCCGCATGTGCTGCACCAACCATCAGACCGGCGCCCAGTGCAACCGCTGTGGCTCGTTTTGCTATCTTGTGAAAAATAGACATTGATTACTCCCTGTTAGGATCGTGTTTAAGTTAAAATTTGACAGTTTTTTATTGTCTCAGGTCCGAAACGGCCAGAGATGGAAGAACCGCCGGATATTGCGCCAAATTTCGGCCAAACCGTCCGGTTCAAAGATAAGGAAAAAGATGATCAGCCCGCCAAAAACGATGATCCGTACAGGCGACATCACCGCAACCGCATCCGGCCAAATCGGCGATAACACGCCCACCATCATTTTCAGAATTTCCGGCACCATCGTCATAAAGACTGCGCCTAAAATACCGCCGAGGATTGAACCCATGCCGCCAACGATAATGGCCGCCAAAAAGAAGATCGACATCATCAAGGGAAAGCTTTCCGGTGTAATCACACGGAAGAAATAAGCCCATAAGCCCCCGGCGACACCGGCGTAAAAAGACGAGATCGCAAAGCTCAACAACTTATAACGCAACAGACGGATACCCAGAACCTCGGCAGAAATATCCCGATCCCGAATGGCGATAAAGGCGCGCCCGATGCGGGTGCGAAACAGGTTCGCCGCCCCAAACAGCATGACAACGGTGATCGGCATAATGATCCAATAAACCTGATTAGGCTGCACCAGTTCAAACCCGAAGATAGACGCAGGCGGCATGGTCAGACCGGACACACCACCTGTCACGCTCGTCCAGTTTGCAAAAACAAAATGCAAAATGACAGACGCCGCAATCGTTGCAATCGCCAAATATAAACCCTTAACCCGCAAGCTCGGTAATCCAACGACGACACCAACCAAAGAGGCCGCTCCACCTGCAATCAGCAAGTTTAACAAAAACGGTGTCCCGGCGTTGATTTCAAGGATTGCGACCGTATAGGCTCCAACGCCCATAAAGGCAGCTTGGCCTAAACTCACCAAACCGGTAAATCCGGTTAAAATGTTCAATCCCGTCGTACTGACAATATTGATTAAAACCAGACAAACCAGATAACCGATATATTGTCCGCTGATAAACGGCAGAACCAACAAGGCTGCTGCCAAGGCTACCATCCATGCGCGCTGCACGTTCGTATCGAACAGGGCTGCATCATGGAGATAATTTTCTTTTGCTGTACCAATACGCATATCACTTACAACCGTTCAATTTCATGTGTACCGAAAAGCCCATAAGGACGAACGACGAGAACCAGAACCAACAGGCAGAAGGTTGCCAGCATCTTGTATTCCCCGCCCAAATAAGCCCCGGCGTATGTCTCAATAATGCCGACCAAGACCCCGGCAATCAGGGCACCCAACAAGCTGTCCAAACCGCCGACAATCACGACAACCAGTACAGACAGGCCGTACACCCCCATGTTGGGCGAAATTCCGCCGATGGACCCGACCAGAATGCCTGCCCCGGCAGAAATCATCGCCGTAATGACCCAAACGCTGGAAAAAACACCGGGAACGTTAATCCCCATTGAATATGCCGCTGCTTGATCACCCGCTGTTGCGCGCAAGGCAACACCACCGCGCCATGTGCGAAAAACAATCAGGAACAGACCTAAAACGACCGCTGCAATAGCAAAGGCATAACCAACTTTGGATGATAAATAAGCTTCGCCGATAAAGATCGGATCAGATGGCATAAACTCGACCAGACGCTGCGGGTTTGCCCCCCAGATAATCTCGACCAAACCCACCAGAACACTGCCCAAGCCGATGGTGACCATAAAGATGGAAATTGCGCTTTCACCCAACATCGGGCGAATGATCAAACGTTCAATCACGCCACCCATCAGGCCTGTCACAAGGATTGCCAACGGAATGGCCGCCCACATCGGCAAGGCAAGCCCCGCGCTGAACCCCATAAAAACATAGGCACCGAACATCAATATCTCGCCGATTGCCATATTGACAACACGGGTCGCTTTATAAATCAGAACAAGGGCCAAACCGGTCAGGGCATAAAGACCACCACTGCCGATCCCGGCTAATCCGATTTCGCTGAAAAATAACCAGTCCATAGCTTATTTTCCCTCCTTGAATTTCTTGCGAAGGGCCGCAACATCACCTGAACCCAAATAAGCGGAAATCACATCGGGGTGCGCCTGAACATCACCGGGCAACCCCTCGGTAATGACTTTGCCAAAATTCAAACAGACCACATGATCTGACAGGTCCATAACCAATCCCATGTCGTGTTCCACCATTAAAACCGTCACCCCCCATTCTTCTTTCACATCCAGAATAAAGCGGGCCATATCTTCGGTTTCTTCGCGGTTCATGCCCGCAACAGGTTCATCCAGAAGCAGAATTTTCGGCTGCATGGCCAAGGCACGCGCCAGTTCCACCCGTTTTTGCAACCCATAAGACAGATTGGCGACGGATTGATTGCGGATATGATCAATTTCCAGAAAATCAATGATACGTTCTTCAACTTCACGGCGAAGCTCGCATTCTTCACGCCGAGCGCGCCCAAAATAAAACAAGGCATCCAGAACATTGGTTTTTAAATGGGCGTGACGGCCTAACTTGATATTGTCTAAAACCGTCATCCCCTTAAACAGGGCGATGTTTTGAAAGGTTCGCGACATGCCGCGTTCAGCGCGCTCCGGCGCTGTCACCTTATTGACGTTCTCGCCTAAGAAACGCACATCGCCTTCACTCGGTTTATAAAAACCGGAAATGGAGTTAAACAAAGACGTCTTTCCCGCCCCGTTCGGCCCGATCACGGATGTAATCGAGCCCTCTTTCACACTGAAAGACACGTTGGATAATGCTTTGACCCCGCCAAAGGACAGGCTGACACGGTCCACCGCCAATATTTCCTGATTTAAGAGCGGAGGTTCTATCGACCGCGCACTCTGTGATACTTGCCTCATCTGCATTGCTTTCTTCTTTTTGAAGTTTCCCTGTTAATGCTCTTTATCGATCCAGTATTTAGACGTTACCGGATCATCGAAATTGACACCTACGCCCAGCAGGCCTTTTTCAAAATCGAGAATATGTTTCTTCATCCAACTCAACGCCTTATCCCGATCACCGGCTTCCAACGCCTCCAGTAAGATACGGTGCGCGTCATAAAGACGTTGCGCCCCGATCGGTGCCTTTTCAAAAATCTGCTGAGTAGAAGCGTAAATCAGCTGACCAACCGGTTCATAAGCCATAACCATCACCGCATTTTCCGTGGCACGTGCCAAAGTGGTGTGAAATTCCATATCCAGTCGCGCCAACGTTTCCGGCTCCGTCATGGACATGCGGGTCTGCGTCAAATTTTCACGCAGCGCGCTAAACAACACCGCGTTATCATGCTGCAAGGCATTTTCAATGGACGCCATTTCAACAAAGCTGAGATATTCCACAAGATCGCGGTAGGTCGCACGCTGCATCAAAAGGGTGCGCTTGATCTGTGCGCTCATCAAATTGCTTTTGGGGCGGTCGACACTCAACCTGCGCCCTTTTCGACGCGTCAACAAACCCAAATATTCCAGAACGCGCACCCCTTCACGAATGGTGTTGCGACTGACGCCGAATTGTTTTTCCAATTCCGCTTCCGTGCCAATCTGGTCACCTTGGGAAAGCTCCCCACGCATAATTTTCATTTCGATCGCTTCAACCACCTGATTAAAGGCAGGTTGAAGGGATAACTTCTCAAACATCCAACAGCCTCCCTTATAATTATTGGTTTAAATGATCTTTGGATCTTCGTATTGTCGGACAATAGGACTTTATAAAATTATGTTCGCCAATCAAGCATTTTTTGAAATTTTATTATGTGCAGTGCAGCGACACCTTATATCCCCTGCGTCAAGGGCTACACAGGTTGACACATTCAGTCGGTAAAGAATGAGAATGAAGAGCAAATGCATAAAAGATTCGAGGCAAACAACCCTAATGACAAGTCCGCCTATCTCCACTATATTCGCGAGAATCAGCACGCCTTTGTTCAAAGGCTCAATCGGGACTCTCGTACTTCTTATGAAAAAACAAAAATTCGAAAAGCTTGAAATCTTACCTGCCTATCGTCAGGTCGCCGATGCAATCGAACAGCAAATCATGGAAGGCCTGATTAAACCCGAAGAACCCATCGGCACAGAAGCCGACCTTGTTGAACAATTTGGTGTCAACCGATCCACGGTTCGCGAAGGCATCCGCCTGTTGGAACAAAGCGGCATGTTGCGCCGGGGTGAAAAACGTCGCCTTTATGTGTCCCTTCCCGGGTATGACAAACTGGCAACACGCATCAGCCGTTCCTTGGTCCTGCATAAAGTTACCTTTCGGGAACTGGTGGAATCACTGGAAATTTTGGAACCAAAAACCATTGAATTGGCTGCAAAAAATATCACCGATGACCAACTTGATCGTTTGGAACGCAATGTGCGTGAGACAGAAGAAAAACTAGACGATAAAAACGAGCTCGCCCGCCTTGATACCGAATTTCATAGTATTTTAGCCGAAGCCGCCCAGAACCGCGTCTTTATTCTGGCACGCGAACCCTCTGGCTTACTCATTTATCCGGCCACCCAATATATTTTTGAAACCGTCCCCGAAGCCCCGTCTCGCCTGCTGGAAGCACATAAAGTCATGCTCAACGCGCTACGCGAACGTGATGTGGCAGAAGCAAAATCATGGATGCATAAACATGTACGTGATTTTGTGAAAGGTCTGATACGTACCGGTGTCGATCTGGATGGCCCCATCGCCAAGCCGCATCTGGAACATTTATTCAGCTTAGACACGTATCTCTAAAGCCTGAACACATTTTCGGTGCATTCCTCTATTGAACATAAGAACAATATATTATAGGCTTCAATTCAACCACTAATAAGAACAGAACACCAAGAATTCTCTAAAACAGGGAGGTCCAGCACAATGTCTTTTGCGAAATATTTTCTTTTGTGCTGCCTTTTCACTGTTCTTGGCATTTTTTCAAATCCAGCAAGCGCCACTGATTCCCCCCAAGTGAAAGTCGCAGTATCTTTGGAGATGATTAAAGGTCTCCCCCAGAACGCACGTTGTCTGGAACGAGTGCAAGAAACATTACCCAATCTATCTATACAAGATATGCCGTGGAAAAGGATCATACAGTCCTTGCAATCGGGACGATCCGATATAACCCCTTGCATATTCAAAACGCCTGAGCGCGAAACCTTTCTGGACCTCTATGGTCCAATTGCCATGCTGCCGATTATCCTTGTTCGCCGAAACGGACAGAATATCCACCTTGGTAACATCAAGGATTTCCACGGGGTTTTCTTGCGCGGTACGTCGCTGATAAAGGACTATACGAATAAGTCCATGCGAGTTTCAGAAACCTCGCGCATCCCCAATATTCTGGAACTTATTCGAAACGGCCGGGCAGATTATTCCCTTATGCCGGGGAATTTCATCGAAGATCGCAACACAACCGATCTCAATATTAATGTGATTGATGAAATCCCGCTTTATATCGGCATCAGTAAAAAATCCCCCAACAAGACGGTGATTTGGAACCAGTTATCCGATCATGTTCCAATTGCCAGTCGCAATATACCAGCTCCCAATCGTTAAGGCCCTTATCCCGCAATAAAAAATGGCTCTATCATTAAAATGATAGAGCCAGTAACCCTTAAAATAAGGGCAATAAACCAAATCTAGGGATTATTTGGTCTAAGTTCGTAATTTATGCTGTTCTTGCAAAATACAAATCTTCAAGCCGCTGTAGATCCACGGCTTCACGCGGTTCTGACAAAGTAACTTTACCGGCCTGCATCAAATAAACATGATCGGCAATTTTCAAAGCTTGATTGGTATTTTGTTCCACCAACACAATTGTCATCTTATCTTCTTTCAATTCCCGAAAGATTGAAAAAATTTCATTGGTCATCACCGGGGACAAACCAAGGGAAGGTTCATCGATCAGACAGATTTCCGGTTCTTCCATCAATCCCCGGCCAATGGCCAGCATTTGCGCTTCACCACCGGATAGGGTTCCGGCTTCCTGATTGCGTCGTTCCTTCAAACGCGGAAATAACTGGAATACATGTTCCCGGTTTTTTTCCATCGATTTGCGTGTTTTCTTCGGATAAGCCCCCATGATGAGGTTTTCTTCCACACTCAAATCAGAAAAGAGCAAACGCCCTTCCGGGATCATAACCAAGCCATCGTTAATCCGGTTCCATGTCGGTTCCTTGACGTAGCTTTGTCCCTTGAAACGAATATCGCCTTCGCGTGGTTCAATAAGTCCCATCAAGGTTTTCAAAAACGTACTTTTCCCGGCACCGTTCGGACCTACAATTGTTGTGGTCCGCCCGGCCTCAAACGTCAGCGACAAATCCCAAAAGACTTCCATCGCCCCATAACCGGCACTTAATTTTTCAGTCTCAAGCAGGTACTTCACCGGTGTAACTCCTTACTACTTCAGGGTTGCGGAAGGTTTCTTCGGGATCGCCATCGGCAATAACCTTGCCGAAGTTAAAGACCACAACGCGGTCACACATATTCATAATTGTTTCAATATCGTGTTCAATCACAATCATGGACAGGGAATACTTCTCGCGAATGTCCTTCAGGGTTTGCATAAACAGCTTTTTACTGGTCGTCTCCAACCCCGCCAAAACTTCATCCAGCATTAACAAAGTCGGTTCCGTCGCCAACGCTTTGGCAACTTCAAGGGCTTTACGCTCCGTCAAGGCCAATTCGGTTGCCGCGTCTGCCTCTGCCTTATGCAACAGATTGACAGATTCCAAAATCTCATCAATTCGCTCTTGCTTAACCTTGCCATCGGGACGGCCAAAACGTTGGGCCACGATCAGGTTTTCGCGTACGCTCAATTCATGCATGGGTTGGGGAATTTGAAATGTTCGCCCGATCCCAAACGTCACGCGTTGATGCATGGAAGATTTCAAAATATCATGCCCGTCATAGGTTACACTTCCCGACGTTGGGCGCACAGTGCCAGACAAAACGTTGAAACTTGTCGTTTTACCGGCCCCGTTCGGACCAACCAGACCCAGAACCTCGTGCTTTTGGACCTCAAAACTCACATTCTGAAGGGCGCGCACACCGCCAAAATTCACACTTAGATTTTCGACTTTAAGCATGTTGTGCCTCCCCCCGTTTGTTATCTGCTTTTTTTCGCGTAAACAGGTTGGTAATCACTGGCAACAAACCGGACGGGCTGAGAATAATCATCCCGGCCAACATCACACCAAGAATCATTTGGTGCCCTTGCGGTATCAGGTTTTTAAAGACCAGTTGATCCACCAGATAAATAAACAACGCCCCTAAAACCGGACCGCTTAGCGTGCGGTAGCCCCCGAAAATTGCCGCGACAATCGGAAAGACCGTCCATGTCCCGGAAAACGCATAATCAGGTTCAAGAAAGTTAATATAATGCGCATTAAACGCCCCGACCGCACCGGTCATAAAGGCAGACACAAGCAACATAACAACTTTCAAATAGGTGGCAGGAACCCCGACAATCCGTGTTGCCAGTTCGGAATCATGCATGGCTTTTAACGCCAAACCATAGGAACTGCGACGGATGAAGTAATAGGTAATCAACATCAGGGTAACGATATTCAAAATAACGATATAGCCCCCTAATTTTGTCCCAAAATCAACCCCGGCAAAAACAGGCAAAGACGGAATACTGAGCAACCCACCAGCCCCACCGGTCAAGCCCGTGGCTTCGGTTGCCAAAATTTTGAAAATTTCAGCATAAGCCAGAATGGCCAAGGCGAAATAAGGACCGCGTAATCGAAGCGCCGGCATCATAAAGATAGATGACAAACTCGCACCAATCCCACCGACAACAAGAGCGACAAAGACGGGTACCCCATAATCCATCGTTAAGACAGCCGACGTATAAGCCCCAACACCAAAGAAAGCGGCGTGTCCGAAACTGACCATCCCGCCAAGATTACCGAGCAAGGCCCAGGCCACCGCAACACCGGCAATGATTAAAGCCGATGCGACAAGACCGATCAAATAATCATTGCCGCCAAGGAGAAACGGGACGCCAAGATACATGACGGCCAACATGAGTGCAGAAATTTTAATATTCATCTTAATGCCCCCCCTTTTTCCCGAACAAACCGGACGGCATAACCAGCAGGACCAAAAGGAAGACGGTCATACTTGCCAATTCTGAAAGTGAAGATTGGAAAAACGTTGTCGTCAGCCCTTCAATAACACCAATCATCAAGGCCCCGACCAGCACGCCGGGAATAGACCCCATACCGGCAAGGACAGTGATAATAAAGGCTTTGATTGTCAGACTATGACCAATCGGGGGATGGATAACACTAGTGACATATAGCATAACACCTGCCAAGGCGGCCAAAACGCCGGCAACACCCCATGACCACAGCTCTGCCTTGGTTGGGTTCATCCCCATCAGCTTGGCGGCATCCCGGTTTGACGAGACCGAGCGGATTGCTCGACCATGCCATGTATGGTTTAACCACCAGTAAAGGCCGCCCAACGCACACAGCCCGACAACAAACGCAAGCATTTCACTACGCATACTAAATAAAGAGTCGGCAATCACCAGACCTTCCATAAACCACGCGTTTTGGGTCGAATAGATATCGGCGGAAAACACCATCAACAAGCCGTTGGTTAGGACGATCCCTAAACCAAACGTCAAGATCAGGGAATTAAGTTCCCGATCTTTTTTGATTTTATTGGTTAGATAAAAGGTAATCAGGGAGGCTGCAATCACAACCGCCATTGCAATCGGCATTGCCAATAAAGGGTTAATCCCGGTTTGGCTTTCAACCGCGTAAGCGATGTATGCAGCTAACAACACCAGCTCGCCATGCGCGAGGTTAATTACCTTCATCGTCCCGAAAACAAGAGCCAGCCCAACGGCAACAAGTCCGTAGAAGCCCCCCATCAACAGTCCGGTGAAGATCGCCTGGGCCGTAAGTTCCATCTTTCTTCTTCCTTCAGGTCCCCGGGCCGAAGCCCGGGTTTATATGTTATTGCTGTATACTTACTGCCAAGGTGTTCCGGGGAACACCTTCTCGCCTGTCTTTGAGGTTGCAGGCCAAACAAGCGGAATAGTCCCTTTTTGATGCTGACCGACACGCTGGACAAATTCCGGGTTGTCGCCATGTTCATCAAAACGAACCCGACCAGAAATGGTCTCTTCATCTGTCTTGCGCAGTTCCCCTGCGATACCTTTCAGGTTCAACTCATTTTTGTCAAACGCACGCACAATGGCTTCGCCTAATAAGCGAGTTTGAACGTAACCGAATTGTTCCAGATAGCTTGGCTCATCCTTGAAGTTGGCTTTAAACGCCTCATAAAAGAGTTTTTGTTTTGGGGAATTGAAAGAAACCGGGAACGGCAACATCGCTGTCCCATACACATTTTCCATCAAATCCGGGAATTCTTTCGCCATCTTGCCTGTCGCCAAGGACCAAACACCTATCATGGCTTTTACATCCGGTTTCAATAATTTTGCCGCCCGTAAGATGCCGACATATTCACTTTCATAACCAACCATAAGAATGGCTTCGGAACGATCACGCAGTTTAATTTTATTTACGATGGATTTAAAATCTTTCACATGGGCATCATATTCGTGCGTGGAGACTTTCAGCCCTTTTTCACTTAACTTCTTCTCAATATAGCCCGCCATTTTGTGCGTAGCTTCTTTGTTGGAATAAGCGATTGAAACGCTTTTCAGCCCCATTTCATCAACCAAACCAACAATTGCCTTGCCATAACCAGCAGCACTGTTAATGCGGAAAAAACCTTCGTGACCACGTTGTGACAACGCCGTCGCAACGCCGCCAAAGGTGATATAAGGAATTTGTGCCTTGTTGGCGGCTTCAGATGCTGGACCAATAACGCCGGATGCGTAACCACCACTAAAGGCAATCACACCTTCGCTTGCCAGTTTTTCAACCGCACTCACGGCCTTTGCGGGGGAGCTTTCATCATCAATGGTTTTAAGTTCGAATGTATGCTGACCCGCATATTTATCATTCAGCACCTTAATACCTGTCATAACACCACGATGGGAACCCGTACCAACGCGTGCAAGTTTACCGCTCAGGGGTGTATGTTCCCCAATAACGAAATTGGCCGAATGAGCCGGGCTGGAAAAACCGGCCCCCAATGCCATACCCAATGCACAACCGATAAATCCGGAAAGACTTAAAAACTTCATGTTCGCCTCAACCTGTTTGTGTTTTTACTACTCTCGCGACGCAATTCGACATTTGAATGGAAGCAAGTTGTCATTCTTTATATTTAAATGAAATTTCCATGTCAAATATTAAAATTTAATTCCGCATAGCGAAATTTATATTGCATTATTTTACAAACTATGGTTATTTTTAGACTAGATAGTTCAACGCCTATTAACAGAGTTACCCCATTGATGTATCTTCCAAGCTATTCTAAAATCACGTTTTCCATCCCAAGAAGATCAAAATGACCGATACAGAACAAACAAAAGACAGAAAATTTGTAGAAGCTTTGTCCCGCGGCCTGCGAATCCTCAGCGCGTTTGACAAAATGTCGGGTCCACTTGGGAATCAGGATATTGCCTCCATCACAGGCCTGCCTAAACCCACCGTATCACGTATGACCTATACCCTCACTCAATTGGGCTATCTGGTCTATTCCGAACGTAATGAGAAATACGAGTTAGGCGCAACCAACCTGACACTGGGGCATGCCTACACCGCCAATCTGCGGATCCGTCAAATCGCCAAACCCCATATGTTGGAACTTGCCCGCGAGTTCAACGTCAATATCGGACTTGCGACCAATGTTCAAAACGAAATGATTTTCGTTGAATATTGTCGCGGTGACCAACTGAAATCCGTTCTTGTTGATATCGGTAGTAAGTTGCCTATGGGAAAATCAGCGATTGGTCGATCCTATCTGGCAGCCATCCCGGAAGAAAAGCGCAATCAGATTCTCCCGCAACTTGCTGACATTCACGATAAGGATTGGCCGGATGTTGAAAATAGCATTCAAGATTCGCTGGAAAGTTATCGTACACTGGGCTTCACCCGTTCCTTCGGGGATTGGGATCGCAACATCAACACCGTTGCCGTACCGTTAAAACTGTCGGAAAATAAAATTTTCTGCATCAGTTGCGGTGGTCCCAGCTACGTTATTTCCACCGATACCCTGCTCAACGTCATCGGGCCCCGCCTGATCCACGTTGCCCGTGATATCATGAACAGCGGCCTGTAACTTAAATTAAATAAGGCCGCCTCCCCCCCCAACTATACATAAATGAGGATCACATGACCGAAGACCTCATGGCGCTTCTGGACGCCTTGTCACTGGAAAAAATTTCCCAAGGCCATTACGTCGGGCGCTATATTCCCGCTATCCCCAACCATATTTTTGGCGGGCAAATTGTCGCCCAAGCCATCAGTGCAGCCCAACAAGAAGTGGCCCCTGACAAATCGCTGCATTCTTTACATTCATATTTCCTCAATCGCGGACAAACGGACCTGCCGTTTCATTTTCATGTGGATCGGGTCCGTGACGGTAAATCATTTTGCACGCGTCAAGTCAGCGTCACACAGGAAGATCATGTCTTGTACAGCGCAACCTTTTCCTTTCATCGCATTGAAGACGGCCTAACTTTTCAAAAAGACATGCCCCGCGTTGATGCGCCGGAAAACTTTATGGAAGAGGCTGAACGTTGGAACACTCACCCTGTCATTCAAGAAAACCCACATCGTAAGATCACATTCCGCCCCAATGATGTCCGCCATACAGGGCCGATAGATTGGTTTGACCCGACCCCCACATCGCCGGAAACAGGTGTATGGATTAAAACGAAGGGAAGGATTGGTGATGACCCTCGCCTTCATCAAACTCTACTTGGTTATTTTTCCGACTCTTTTCTCTATGCCGCTTCGTTGCGCCCGCATGGATTGACCTTCAACACACCAAATGTACAAGGCACCAGTCTGGATCATTCCATCTGGTTTCACGATGATTTTCGCGCAGATGAATGGCTATTCTATCAGCATAGCGGGATTTGGTCTGGGCGTGCACGTGGGCTAAATTTCGGCAAGTTCTACACCCACGATGGGCGTCATGTTGCCAGTACCTCTCAGGAAGGGCTGGTGCGGCTTAAACAGGCCTAAACACGATCAACAAGGCGCAGACTTTAAAACAGGTTTGCGCCTTAATCGTATATCAGGTGAAAAACGTATAAAATGGCAATGACAGCACTCAACGCCGCACAAGAATAGCGCAGGTTCCAAACCAGTGTGATGTCACGCGGACGACAATCTAGAATGCGCCCGATTAAAATTGTCGAGATCGTCAAGGGAGAAGCGTTCAACGCCATTGCCCAACCGATCAACAGACTGAGTGCCAAAACATAAGGTGACAAGCCAAAAGCCGCCACATTGGCAAAAGTTGAGGCCAAAATGGTTACGGACACAAACGGGCTTACCCCGACAATACTGGTTCCTGTTACCATCAATGCGCAAAAAACCGCCAAGGCAAACCCTTCCAGCCCCATAGAGCCCGTTAAAGATTGCACAAGATCAGCCGGGATAATCGCAGCCACCAACGATCCGGTAAAGCTTGCCCCGCCGATTACCGCAACCTCAGACGACATAGCGTTTAATTCTTGTCCCAGATTTTGGGAAAACTGCATGGATACCGATTTCAAACCGAAACCGGATAAGCCCCCTTCGATCAAAAACCAGACAAGGCCGAACAGCGGACTCACCAATAAAATTGATGTCGGCAAGCCATAGCCCATATACATACTCAGCCCGCCGGAAAGGCCAAACAAGCACAGAACGATCACTATAAAAGCCAGAACAGCTTGAAAATTCTTACGTTGTCCAGCAATCAATCCTGTCCCGGACTTTGGTGGCGGATAAGCACGATAATCCATGATCCAGCCCAGTCCGATCAACACAATGGCAAAAACGAGGGATAACGGAATGAGTGATTGCCATTCCAGCGCCGGAATAATCGACAACACCAACGCCATCGAAATGGAAAAAGGCGACGATAAGGGTAAAGTCGAAAAGCCCCGCAACATGGCAAGGACCATGCGTTGCAACCTGATCAGATGAATACGGCTATCACCTTTGGCCGCTTCCAAAGTATTGCCATTGGCAATCACTTGGCCCATCAGGTTTAAGGCACCGAAGCTTAAAATCGCACCCAGCAGACAGCTGCCATAAGACAGCACGGCATAGCGTTTACCCGGTTTCTGATTGATCAAAAAATTGCCACAGCGCGAAATGATCAAAGACCGTTTCGCCGCCACCCGTAAAAAAACCAACGCAATCATAAAGGCGGAAAACAGGATAACGCGCGAAAAGCCTTGTTCCACAATAGCGCGATCAACCCCATCCCCCCAAAATAACACTAACATCACGATATTAATCGCAATAAAGATTTTACCGGGCCGTGAGACCTTCTGCCAAGTCAGTGCGAGGAAAAGCAGAACTGCACCGGAGGCAATGAACAACATTTCCCCCACCCCTTGTGTTTTAAACACAATGGTCGAACACAAGGTTAAAAGAAGCAGAAAGGCATTCACATAGGACATTCTTAACCAGCGGCTTGTTGTGCCGTTGCCATTTCCTTCAGGTGATGTTTCAAAATTTTCCCGGTGGAACTGGCTGGCAATTCATGAAGAATTGTTATTGAGGTGGGTCTTTTATACGCGGTCAACCGTTCCTTGCAAAATGCTTTTATCTCAGCTTCGCTTAAGGTGCTTTTGCGGGGGACTTGTACAAAGGCGTGAACCTCTTCATTTCCTTGAACGTCCACACCGACAACGGCTGACTGGATAATCCCATCATGGGAATTCAACGTTGCTTCTACTTCTGCCGGATAAACGTTAAAACCGGAACGCACAATCATTTCTTTGGTGCGACCAACAATAAACAGATTGCCATCTTCATCTTGACGCGCCAAGTCCTGCGTATTGAACCAGCCCTGATCAGTCAAAACGGCAGCCGTTTCTTCCGGCTTTCTGAAATAACCTTTCATTACATTGGGGCCCCGCACCCATAATTCACCGGTTTCGCCGTCCTTAACTTCTTCATCGGGCGTTTTCATCAGCTTTATTTCTTGGCCTGGGATCGGCTTGCCGACAGAACAAGTTTGTAAATTCTCATTTAATCGAACTTGGGAAATCGTCGGGCTGGCTTCTGTTAACCCATAGCCATTATGCAAGGGACGACCAAAGAAATTTTCCGTAATTGTTTTGGTTTCCGGGTCCAAAGGTGCCCCGCCTGCGGACATGTAACGCAAGAACAGGTCATCGGCTTTCAAGCCATGATTTTTTAGACCTTCGATCAACATGGAATACATTGGCGGCACGCCTTGCATCACGGTGATTTTCTTGTCGCGCAAGGCATTCAGGCAAATTTCGACATCAAAACGGGTTTCCATAAACAAGGTTGCCCCGGCAAATAAACTGCCCATACAGGTCGAAGCCAAACCAAACACATGCGAAATTGGCAAAACCACATAAACCCGATCCATTTGTTCCAAACCGCGCAAAGCCCCTGAAACTGTCGCAATAAAACCGATATTGCGATGGGTCAGCATCACCCCTTTGGGCTTCCCTGTCGTCCCAGAGGTATAAATCATCGCAAAAACCTGTTCTGCAGCAGATGCCTCCACAGCTTCAGCCTTGGAATCGGGATAGGTTTGACACATCAAGGTGCCAAGCAGGTCGTCCTCAACCGTCTTACAGCCAATGAAGTCCCCATAACGCTGCGCATCTTTGGAATAATCAACAAAACAAATCAGATGTTTCGGATCACAATCTTGGCGAATACCGTCAAGTTCTGCATTGGACATACGTGCATTGACCACAGAAACCCACACATCCATATCACTGGCAGCAAGCATAAAGGCCAACACAGCGCAGCAGTTTTCAATCACCACCATCAGACGATCACCAGCAATCACGCCGTGTGCTTCCAGATGCGCGCGCGCGCTTTTAATCGCATTTCCCAGATCCGCATAGGTCCACTGTTTTTTCGGATCGCTGACGGCATCGCGGGTCGGCGTCTTTTCAATCCATTCCCAGATTTTATGGCTCACGCGTTGAGGAAGCGCGGCAATAACCTCCTCTACATCCTGACCTAAAACTTTCTCGTTCTTATTCATCTTACGCTTTTCCTTCAATATTCGCGCAACTTTTAAACATCTTCTAAAGGCGTTTTATCTCACCTTTACACATGCTGTAAACAAAAATAAATACCGCATAGCGGAATATATGGTTTATTTTTTACATTAAAATGTTCTTTTTTTGAAAAAATATATGGACAATTTTAGATGATATGAATTATCTATATCTTGTTTTCGGAATTTTATTTCGCAATGCGAAACTAATTTGGAGTCCTTTAATGACTAATGCATATATATATGACGGTGGCAGAACGGCGTTTGGCAGACATGGCGGGGCGTTGTCCTCTTTACGTCCTGATGACATGCTCGCTCATGTCATCAAAACTTTGATCAACAGAAACAATTTTGACTTAAAGGACTACGAAGACGTTATCGCGGGTTGTACCAATCAAGCTGGTGAAGACAGCCGCAACGTAGCACGTTTTGCCGGTCTTCTATCCGGTCTGCCGATGGAAACAGGTGGCATCACGCTTAATCGCCTGTGCGGATCCAGTCTGGCTTCTGCTGCGGATGCCGCACGTTGCGTTAAAGTCGGGGAAGGTGAATTATTCGTTGCCTGTGGCGTAGAAGCCATGAGCCGGGCTCCGTTGGTCCTGTCCAAGGCACAATCTGCTTTTGATCGTCAACAAACCATTGCCGATACAACAATGGGCGCACGGTTCAGCAACCCCAAACATCTGGAACAGTTCGGTGCTCACTCCATGCCCGAAACCGCCGACAATATCGCCCATGATCTTGGGATCACACGCGAAGAAAGCGATGCCTTTGCGCTTGCGTCTCAACTCAAATACGAAGCCGCACACAAGGACGGTTACTATGACGGCGAGATTATTCCCATCCCTGTTTATATGGGTCGCAAAAAAGGCGAAGTCATTATCAGCGAAGACGAACACCCCCGCCCGAACAGTGATATCGCGTCCTTACAAAAACTCCGCGCTCTGTTTGCCGATGGCGTGGTCACAGCCGGTAATGCATCCGGCATCAATGACGGGGCCAGCGCAGTCCTGATCGGCAGCCAAGCTATTGGTGAGAAAAGCGGCGTGAAACCGCGTGCCCGTATTGTCAGTTCGGCAATCGTCGGTGTGCCCCCACGGGTTATGGGGCTTGGTCCGGTCGGTGCAACACAAAAAGCACTGGCACGCGCAGGCCTGACGCTTAACGATCTTGATGTCATGGAATTCAACGAAGCCTTTGCGACACAAGCCTTGGGATGTTTAAACCAACTGGGTCTTTCCTATGATGATCCCCGCATAAACCCCAATGGCGGTGCCATTGCCATCGGTCACCCCTTAGGCGCCAGTGGTGCGCGCATTTTGTGGGCGGCTGTACGCCAACTGGAACGCACAAACGGTCGTTACGGCTTGGCGACCATGTGTATCGGTATCGGCCAAGGTATCGCCGTTGTTGTTGAACGTCTTTAAGGCAGGCTGACACAACCTGCAATGACGCATTTGCGTAAAACCAATAAGTGAGAGCAAGTTTCATGTCCCCCGTCAGTTACGAAATTATTGAGAATATCGGCATCATTACCATCGACAACCCGCCGGTCAATGCCCTGTCCCATGCGGTGCGTGTCGGTTTGGTTGAAACCGTTCTTCAGGCCCAAAATGATGAAAGCGACGCCTTGTTGCTGATTTGCACAGGCAAAACATTTATCGCCGGCGCAGATATTTCTGAATTTGGTAAACCACCGCAAGAACCTTTTTTGCCTGATGTCCTCAATACGCTCGAACAATCAGATAAACTGATTGTTGCGGCCCTGCACGGTCAAGCCCTTGGCGGGGGATTTGAAACAGCCTTATCCTGTCATTATCGTTGTGCCCTTGCCAGTGCCAAGGTCGGACTGCCCGAAGTCAACCTTGGCCTGCTTCCCGGTGCGGGCGGCACACAACGCACACCACGTCTGGCAGGTGTAAAAGTGGCACTGGATCTGATTTTATCCGGTAAACCAATTTCAGCATCAACCGCCCTTGAGGACCATCTTATTGATCACGTTTTTGCAGAAGGCGACCTCAAAACACAGGCCTTGGCCTACACCAAAGAATTGGTTGCTCAAAAGGCATCTTTGCGCCGTGCCAGCGAACAAGAAATCGACCAGAACAGCTTTGACGGTGCGATATTTGATCAATATCGCAAAACATATGCAAAGAAGTTACGCAATCAAAACTCCCCCCAATTGATTGTCGATTGCGTCGAAGCCGCCACAAAAGAAAACTTTACCGATGGTATGAAAATAGAACGCGATGCCTTCTTACAATGTCGTGCCTCCGATCAATCTGCCGGACTGCGCCATATTTTCTTTGCCGAACGACAAGCTGCCAAGATTAAAGATCTCCCCAGAGATACCGCCACCCGCGACATCCAGTCCATTGCCATTATCGGTGCCGGCCTGATGGGTGGCGGTATCGCCATGAATTTTTCCAATGCAGGCATTCCGGTAAAAATGCTGGAAATCAATGATGATGCGTTAAACAAAGGCCTTGCCAATGTCGCCAAAATTTACCGTTCAATGGCGGCAAAAAACCGCATCAGCCCAGAAGAAAGCGAAAAGCGGATTGCCTTGATCAGCGGCACAACGGATTACAATGACTTGCAAGATGTCGATCTGGTCATCGAGGCCGTTTTTGAAAGTATTGAGGTTAAAAAAGACGTATTCACCAAACTTGATCAAGTCTGTAAAGACGGAGCAATTTTGGCAACCAATACATCTTATCTCGATATCAACGAAATCGCCCAATTTACCAAGCGCCCCCAAGATGTGATCGGTTTGCATTTCTTCAGCCCCGCACACATTATGAAATTGCTGGAAATCGTACGCGCTGATGAAACAGCGGACGATGTCATGGCCAGTGCAATGGCCCTTGCCCGTAAAATCAAGAAAGTCCCGGTTCAGGCTCGTGTCTGTTATGGCTTTATCGGTAATCGCATGTTGCGCCAGTACCAACGTGAAGTTCAAATGTGCCTAATCGAAGGGGCAAGCCCCGAACAAATCGACAAATCCATGATGGATTGGGGGATGGCAATGGGACCGTTAATGGTTGCCGACCTTGCCGGATTGGATATCAGTTACAAGGCCCGCCAAGCCTTAAGTGATGAACAAAAAGGTGACCCAAAAAGTTATCGCATTCCCGATGTCTTGTTTGAAATGGGTCGGATCGGTCAGAAATCCGGTTCCGGTTATTATATCTATGATCCGGAAACCAAGGCCCGCACGGCAGACCCCAGCGTCAATGATATCATTGAACGTGAGGCCGCTGCATTTGGCGTTACGCGCAAAGCTATGAGTGATGAAGAAGTCCTCAACCGTTTGTCGCTGGCCTTGATTAATGAAGGGTTCAAGATTTTAGAAGAAGGCATTGCCCAGCGTGCCAGTGATATTGATGTCGTCTATTGCTTTGGCTACGGCTTCCCAAAATATCGCGGTGGCCCGATGTTCTTTGCGCAAACCCGTGGCTTGAACAAAGTCTATGAAGATATTTGTGCTTATCGCGAAAGCCACGGCGACCTTTATTGGACACCATCAAAACTGCTGCAAAATCTGGTTGAAACAAACACAAGCCTGAGTGATTGGGAAGAAAGCACGCAATGATGAACACGCCGATACCTTCACGTCAGGATTATCTCATTAAAACATTCGGACTGAAGTTCCCGATACTTGCCGGTGGTTTGATGTGGTTGTCCGATGCCAATTACGTCAGCGCGTGTGCCCGTGCCGGTATTTTAGGCTTCATCACCGCCGCAAGCTTCCCTGACGAGGGCGATTTGCGTAACGAAATTCGCAAATGTCGCCAACAAAGCAACGGTGCCCCGTTCGGGGTCAATGTCTCCATGCTGCCCAAACTGGTCCCGGGGGAGAAAACCGAAGATGTCTTTCGCCTGATTATTGATGAAGGTGTTCAGGTCGTGGAAACCTCCGGTCGTAACCCGGAACCCTATGTCACATTGCTCAAAGATGCGGGTGTTAAAATCATTCATAAGGTGCCCGCCGTTAAATATGCACAGAAGGCCCAACAAATCGGTGTTGATGCCGTTTCAATTGTCGGGGCGGAATGCGGTGGTCATCCGGGTGAAGAAATGATCGGCAGTATGGTGAATTCCATTCTCGCCCTGAAACGATTGAATATCCCTTATTTTATCGGTGGTGGGATCGGACACGGTGCCCAAATTGTCGCCGCCTTATCAATGGGGGCTAGCGGTGTTGTCATCGGTACCCGTTTTTTGGTTGCTGAAGAAATCTGGGCGCATCCTGATTATAAAAAAGCATTGATCCATGCTTCTGAAAGCGACACGGCATTGATCATGCGCAGTATTCGCAACACAGTGCGTGCTTTTAAAAACCATACCACTGACTATGTACAGGCGATTGAACGCGAACAAAGTGATATCACGATTGACATGCTTTTGCCTCACGTGGCTGGCAAAATCGGCAAAACCGCCTACGAAACAGGTGATGTCACCAAAGGCATACTTTCTGCCGGACAAAGTTTAGGCATGACCGACAAAATCACATCGCTTGCCAATATCATCGCAACATTGAAAGACGAATACCAAGCCGCCTTGTCCCGCCTTGATCATTTTGACGGGAAGGTAAGCCAATGAGTGAGCAATTCATCAAAACCCACGTTCAAGATCACGTTCAAATCATTGAGTTGGACCGTGTTGATAAAAAAAATGCGATTAACAACGATATGTATACCCGGCTGCGCACCATGTTGGAAGATGGCGACGCCAACACAGATGTGCGCGTTATCCTGATCCGGGGCAAAGGAAATGTTTTTACCGCAGGAAACGACCTTGGTGATTTCAACAATCGTCCTAAAAATGGGCCGTCAAAAGGTCACCTCTTCTTAAGAACCTTACATCGCGTTAAAAAACCACTTATTGCGCAGGTCGAAGGTCTGGCAATCGGGATTGGCGTCACGTTGCTGCTGCATTGTGATCTGGTTTATGCCGCCAGCAACGCCCGCCTGCGTCTGCCTTTCGTCAATCTGGGGATTTGCCCGGAAGCCGGTTCTACCTTGTTATTACCGCAAAAAGCCGGGCATCGCGCCGCAAGTGAGCTTTTTTTGTTAGGTGATTATTTCACCCCTGAAGAAGCCAAAGAGCACGGCATTGTCAATCGCATCCTTCCCCCAGATGACATTCATGATTTTGTCTGGGAACAAGCTCAAAAGCTGGTTCAACAGAACCCACAGGCCGTAATGGAAACCAAGCGCCTGATGAAAGCCCACTTGCAAGATGCGACCACAGATCAAATCGAAGCTGAAGCCATCACCTTTAACCGGCTTTTGCAATCGGATGCATCTAAAACCGCACGCAAAGAAACCCTGAAATAACAATGATCTATTTACTGAAAATGGTGACACAATGAATATTCATTTAACAGACGAGGAATTGGCCTTTCGCAAAGAAGTACAGGATTTCTTTGCCAACGAATTTCCCAAAGACATCAAGGAAAAACAAGCCAAAGGCATTTACCTGAGCAAAGACGATCACGTCCGTTGGCAAAAGGCCCTGCACGCCAAAGGCTGGGCCGGGATCAACTGGCCGGTTGAACATGGCGGCACAGGTTGGAGCGCCACACAAAAATACATTTACGCAAACGAAGCAGCCAAGGCCAATGCGCCACGCATTATCCCCTTTGGTTTAACAATGGTTGCCCCGGTTATCTTTACCTATGGCAATGAAGAACAGAAAAAACGTTTCTTGCCTGATATTTTGGCCTCCAACGTCTGGTGGTGTCAGGGTTATTCCGAACCAAACGCGGGTTCTGATCTGGCCTCCCTCAAAACCAAGGCAGTGCGTGACGGTGACGATTTCATCGTGAACGGAACAAAAACGTGGACCACATTGGGCCAGCATGCCGACTGGATTTTCTGCCTTGTGCGGACCGACGACACGGGTAAAAAACAGCAAGGCATCAGTTTCCTGCTGATTGATATGAAAACACCGGGGGTCAGTGTTCATCCCATCATTACCATCGACGGCACCCATGAAGTCAACGAAGTCCACTTTGAAGATGTTCGTGTCCCGGCAGAAAACCTGATCGGGGAAGAAGGCAAAGGCTGGACTTATGCCAAGGTGTTATTGACCCATGAACGCACCGGCATTGCACGCGTGGCAGAGTCCAAAGCCCTGCTGGCATCGCTGAAACGCATGGTCGATGCCCAGAACGATGAACTGGTCAACATGAAAGAAAACACTGTTTTCATGACCCGTTTGATCGAAGCAGAAATCGAACTCAAAGCCCTTGAATATACTGAACTTCGTGTTTTATCCGCTGTTTCCACGGGTAAGGCACCGGGGCCGGAATCCTCAATCCTGAAAATCAAAGGGACAGAGATTATGCAGTTGTTAAACGAACTGTTTGTCGAAGTTGCAGGCATATATGCCCTGCCCTATGTCCCAGATCAGTATCGTGACGGGTTTAATGACACACCTGTCGGCCCGCAATTTGCCGCAAAAACCAGTGCCACTTATTACAACAACCGTAAAGTCAGCATTTACGGCGGCACCAACGAAATTCAGAAAAACATTATTTCCAAGCAAGTGCTTGGGCTATAGGGAGAGGACGGATCATGGATTTTTCTCTTAACGATATTCAAGAAATGATGCGCGAAAGTGCGTCCAAATTCATTCAGAAAGAATATGACTTTGAAACCCGTCGCAAGCTGAGCAAAAGCGAGATGGGCTATAGCCAGAAAAACTGGGAACTCTTCGCAGAACTTGGCTGGCTTGCCCTGCCTGTAGACGAAGATTTCGGCGGTATTGGCGGCAGTGTTCTGGATACGATCATCCTGCAAGAAGAACTTGGAAAAGGCCTGGTTGTCGAACCTTATTTCGCCACGGCCTTATTGGGGACCAACCTGATCAACAAGTTTGCCCGTGATGATCAAAAAGAAACCATTCTGGAAAATGTCATTGCCGGGACACAAAAACTTACCCTCGCCCACAGCGAAGGCCATGCGCCCTTTGATCTGACACAAATGCGCACCACAGCACAAAAAAGCAATAACGGCTTTGTGTTAAACGGTAAGAAGTCTGTTGTTCTGGACGCACAAAACGCGGACATGTTGTTAGTGGTTGCCCGGACCTCCGGTCAAAATGGTGATAAGAACGGACTGAGTGTTTTTAACCTCACCCCCGATACAGCTGGCGTGACGATCAAGGGCTATGAAACAAATGACGGCCTGCGCGCCGCCGACATTACTTTTGACAATGTCAACCTTGACGAAACCACGGTTATCGGGGAACTGGACCAAGCCTATGACGCGGTTCATCGTGTTCTGTTGGAAGGGATCGTCAATCTATCCGGCGAAGCCGTCGGCATCATGGAAAAGCTGGTCGAATTGACCGCTGAATATTTAGGCGTACGGGAACAATTCAGCGCCCCCATTGGCAAGTTCCAAGCTTTACAACACCGTACTGCCGATATGTTCATGGAAAAGGAACAAGCCAAATCCATGCTTTACTACGCAGCCATTGAAACCGCAGAAAATGCAGAAGGTTTTGAACGGGCCTGCGCCATGTTAAAGGTTCGCATCGGCAATGCAGCACGGTTCGTCGGTCAACAAGCCGTTCAATTGCACGGCGGTATGGGTGTCACCGATGAACTCAGCGTCGGTCATTATTTCAAACGCCTGACCTGTATCAACAATTTACTGGGCTCTCGTGACTATCACCTGAATGCTTTGGTGAAAGAAGCGCAATAGAAGGCCTATAAAAACATACCCTCTCTTTAGCAGGAGAGGGTATGTTAGGCTTCTGACAACGTGTTTTGGGTAAATTTCGAATCAAATGGATCCCCGATCAAGGTCGGGGATGACAACATTGCTTATTGCCACAGGAAACTTTATACGTTCGTACCCTAATGCAGAACAGCACTTTTCGGGCGTTCTTTCGTCAACAGGATTTCGACGGCACGGGTAATACGGCGCCACAGGACTTCGCCTTCCTGATTGCCTAAACGCTGAAACTCATCGCCCCGAATTGCTGCATATAGGGCGGCTTCGTCACCAAATTTCTCAATGACCTGATTGGCTGTTTTATAGATATCTGTTTCGGTTTTCATCGGCTTCGCTTCGACCTCATAATATCCCCGATGCTTACAGCCAGCTTATCCTCAACGACAACGACTTCCCCTTCTGCGATCTTTTGATCCGAGGAAAAGACATCAATCGGGTCGCCGACACCACGATCCAGTTCCACCACGGCCCCACGGCCAAGTTTCAGGATCTGGCTCATCGGCATCACTGCCATACCGAGAACAGCACGAATACTGACTTCGACATCGTAAACGGCATCCATAGATTCACTATAGCCCAAGGCACCGCCCAAGGTCGCGCCACCTTCGTCGCCATTTCCACCGCCACTCGCCGCTTTTTGGGCTTCTTCAGCCTCAATTTCCGCCAACGCCGCTGCCATGTCCATGTCTTCATCCATAGACGGTGCATTGTGGTCTTCTGCCAGTGCCGCTCCCCAATCTACGGAGAGATCGTCATCGTCTTCATCGTCCGCCATAAGCGCCTCTTAACTCTTACGGTTCATCGTCGGGACACATTCCCAACTGTGTGTTTATAGCGGGAAAAAGGTTAATAAATTATCTAACCTTTTATTTTTCCCGTATATTTTTGCGAAAGCTTGTAAAGCTTATCACATTCACGCCGAATATTCACCAGATGGGGTTCAACTTCTTCCATAAAATCATCCATTTCCGTCAGGCTCGCCAGTTCGCGCATCGCGTTCAAGTTCCGGTTCAGCGACCTGATATGGCCTTCAAAGCTATGTTTTGGATTTTTATATGTTTTGTGTGTGTCGCGCAGATTGCTCATAAAAATCTGCAATAGGCTTTTGGTAAACTTATCGCTTTTGGCAATACGTTCTTCCAACGCAGCCGGCGAGATAACGATCAAAGTAGACTCCACCGTTGCAATCGCCGAGGCCATACGTTCGCGCCCATCCAACACAGAAACTTCACCAAAAATTTCACCGGGATGTAAGGCCGTCAGTTCAACTTCGCTGCCATCGATCATTTTATAGATGCCGATTTCGCCCGTCTCAACAATATAGGCATAATCACCGTGTTCGCCTTCATTAAAAATGCGGCGACCTTTGGCGACTTTTTGACGTTCAAACTGCTGAACTTCAACTTTATTGTCTTCCATGCATCTTCCCTTTTACAGGCATTCCGCAAAGCGTACAGCTGTCCCCAACGGATCACCGATCAATTCGCCTTCATGCATAACCACATTGCCGCGCACGATGGTTGACATCGGCCAACCCGTTACTTTCATGCCGTCATATGGGGTCCATCCGCAACGCGACGCAATCCACTTATCTGTAATGGTACGTTCTGCCTTCAAGTCAACGATGGTAAAATCTGCATCATATCCTTTGGCAATACGCCCCTTGGCTGCCACATTATAAATGCGACACGGACCCGCACTTGTCAGATCGACAAACCGCTCCAGACTCAAACGCCCTTGATTAACGTGGTTCAACATAATCGGCACAAGCGTTTGAACCCCCGTCATCCCTGATGGGCTATTGGGGTAAGCTGCTGCTTTTTCTTCCAATGTATGTGGGGCGTGATCGGACCCAATACAATCCACCACCCCTTGATTTACCGCTTCCCACAATGCATCCACATGATGTTGGGAACGGATCGGCGGGTTCATCTGCGCACGCGTCCCGATACGGTCATAGGCCTCATCATTCAGCGTTAGATGCTGCGGGGTACATTCCACCGTTGCAATGTCGCGATATTGCGGCAAAATTTCCATTTCATCCGCCGTTGTCACATGCAAAATATGAACACGGCGTTTCACACCCTTGGCGATTTTTAACAGACGCGTGGTCGCACGTACCGCAGTTTCTGCATCGCGCCATTGGGCGTGCATGGAAACAGGGGCGCCACCACGCACCAGTTCAAAACGTTCTTCCAGACGATCTTCGTCTTCACAATGAACCGCAACCCGGCGATTACCGGACGCCAGCACACGTGCAAGGGTCGCATCATCTTTTACAAGCAGGCTACCTGTTGAGCTGCCCATAAAAATTTTAACACCGGATACCCCTTGCTCGCGTTCCAGTTCGGGCAGGTTTTCAACATTTTCAGCCGCCGCCCCAACGAAAAAGGCAATATCGGTCCAGACGCGGTCTTTGGCACGGCGGCATTTATCCGCCATATCTTTTGCCGTGATGGTCGACGGTTTGGTGTTCGGCATTTCAAAAACAGCCGTCACCCCACCCAGCGCGGCCCCTGCCGTACCAGTGGCCAAGTCTTCTTTATGTTCCAGGCCGGGTTCACGAAAATGTACCTGACTGTCAATTACACCGGGCAGAACATGCAAGCCCGTGACATCCATTACCTGTTCAGCCTTGGAGACATCGATATCACCAATTGCTGCGATTTTCCCATTTTTGATGGCAACATCGGTTTTCACGATACCCGCCAATGTGGCACAGGTGCCGCCTTTCAGGATCATATCGTACATGGTTGTCTCCTTACAGTTTATGTCAAGGACAGGGCATCAAACACATCCCCGTCCGTTTTCAATTCCAATATATGACGTTGGTGCCACAAGGCATAGAACAGCAAAGTCCAAGCCGCGAAGCCTTCTTCCTTGCCTTCTGTTTTAAACAGTTTAATCACCGCATCCCGATCCCCAAACGCTGCCACACCGGGTTGATCAGCGACCATTGGGCCGAGTTTTGCCCCATGATTGGCAATCCAATGCCCCACCGGCACTTTAAACCCACGTTTTTTAGAAAACGGTTGAGCCTCTGGTAAGCGGCGATTTAACCAATGGCGTAAAATGGATTTCCCGAGTTTATTTTGAATTTTCAAACTATCTGGCAAATAAAAGACGGCCTCGGCCACCTGCGGGTCGAGAAACGGGGTTCGACCTTCAACGCCATTTGCCATCAGGCAGCGATCCAGCTTGATCAACAAATCATGGGGCAACCAATCAATTAAGTCGATCCCTTGTGCACGTTGTAAACGGGTGAAATCAAATTTCTTGAGATAACGTTCGGCAATATCAATGCCCTTATGCCAGTCTTTACCGATTTCCTGCTTAAAAATCCCAAGACCGTCAAAAGTGCCCGTCCCCCGGATTTGTTTGCGCAAAGGCCACGGACGACAATAGGAACGATAACGACCATACCCCCCAAGCAATTCATCAGCGCCTTCCCCACTCAGCACGACTTTTACTTCTTTGCGAGCTTCACGCGCCAGCTTATAGGTCGGTAAAACCGCATAATCTGCAACCGGGTCATCAATCGCCTCGGCAACCTTGGGCAATAAAGTCAGAAAATCGCTTTCATCAAATTCGACTTCCGTATGGTCTGCCCCGACTTTTTTTGCCAACATACGGGCGTGTTGACGTTCATCCGGGACATCTGTTCCGCTGAAGCCCGCCGTATAGGCCTTGATCGGATTATCGTTCAGTTCTGCCATTAACGACAACAAAGCAGATGAATCGATCCCACCGGACAGAAACAGTCCATAGGGCACATCGGCGCGTTGATGTACCTTGACGCTATTCACCAGCGCCTCTTCCATCTTTTTCGTGGCATCCTCGGCAGTTATTGCGCGCGGCCCACCGGCAGGGACCGCCAATTTAATATGATGATCAACCACCAACCCCCGTTCAACAACCAATGTTTCGCCCGGCAGAACACGCTTAATGCCTTCAAAAATCGTGTGACGCCCGGTGGAAAACTGCAATTGTAAAAAAGCATCACGCGCGGTGTTGCGCACTTCCGGTTTGACCAGTCCCGCCCCAATCAAAGCTTGCGGTTCGGATGCAAAAGCAAACCCCCGTGGCGTTTCGGCATAATAAAGCGGTTTGATGCCAAACGGATCCCGCGTTAAAACAAGGCGACCACGTTCCTGATCATAAATCGAAATGGCAAACATACCGCGCAGATCGTCAACGAATGCCAAGCCTTTGCGTCCATACAAATGCAAAGGCGGTTCGCAATCCGATGCAGTCTTCATGGCCATATCCGGCAAATTTGCGCGCAATTCGACGAAATTATAAACTTCGCCATTCGCGCTGATCACATTCCCTTTGTCATCCAGGATCGGCTGATCGCCCGTTTCCAAATCGATAATTGCCAGACGGGTCTGCACCAAGGCGACATTTTTTTCACGAAAAACGCCGTGCCCGTCCGGGCCGCGATGTGCAAGGCAACGCGTAAAGGCTTCGATCACCTGATCGCTGGGTGACGTCCCATCAACGGTCATAAAGCCTGCAATACCACACATATTGTCTTATCCTGTTTTTAGTTTTGCCGCATCATGCGGGGTTCTTAATCCTTGGCGCGGGTAATTTTATCAAAAAATTCCAGATATTTGTCCACCACGACCTTTTCTGTAAATTCCCGTTGGAACGTGTTCCAGCCATTTGTTGCCAGTTTATGGGCAAATTCCTGATCACTAAAGACCCACTTGATAGCATCCCCCATCGCCTTGGCATCATCCACCGGGCACAATACCCCGTCCTGCCCATGCGTAATCAAGGTGCCCGGACCCAAGCTATCAGCGGCAATCACAGGACGACCTTGTGCCCAACCTTCCAGAACCACATTACCCAACGGTTCATGGCGTGAGGGGCATATATACACATCACTTGCCGCAAACAAAGCCGCCGTATCTTCGCGCCAGCCCAGAAAACGCACACGCGGGCGAATGCTTAACTCTTCTGCCAACAATTCCAACTCACGACGCAACGGACCTTCACCAGCCAGCCATAAATAAACACCGGGCACACGGGCAACAGCGCGTAACAAAGTATCAAACGCCTTATTTTCATGTAAGCGGCCCAAGGAAAGAAGCAAGGGCGCATCTTCCGGTGTGGACAAATCCATACGCGAAACCGGTTCTGCCTGTTCACTCACGACGAAATTCGGTAAATAGTGCGCACGATCCTGCGGCCAGCCTTCTTTGACCAGATAATCGACAATATCCTGTGTATTGCCGACCAAATGATCACAATCACGATAATATTTTAAATCGTAATACCCGCCAAGTCGGGCAACTTTGACAAACTTACCCTTGCCTGCCGGTGTTTTTTTTGTCGCCCGGTTCATCCACGATAAAACGATATCGGGTTGGAATTTATTAATCTCGCGCTTGATCCCAAACCCCGTTTTAAAATCCAACGCACCGCCAAACGGCAGTTGAACCGGATCAACACCGCCTTCACGCAACATCCGGGCACGCGCCGCATTCTCACGAATAATGACACGTTGTTCGATATTGGTTTTTTGCAGGGCAATCGCCAGACGGGTGAAGAAAACTTCCGCGCCGCCAAACTCGGCCCCTGCCATTGTTTGCAAGATACGCATTAAGGGATTAGCTCCTCAAATGCAGCACAGGCTTGTTCCCAACCCCAGCTGCGTTGTGTTTTCAAACAATTTTTATGTTGTTCAAACCAATGTTCATCGTCATTCAATAACTTAACCGCCCCTGCGCTGAACGCTTCATCCGTTTGGGCGACATAACCTGTTTTTCCATCCACGACCCGTTCTGCCATAGACCCGAAATCCTGCACGACCGTCGGCGTACCCAAGGCTTGCGCTTCGGCCACTGCCAAACAGAATGTCTCGTTAATATCACCGCGAAACGTCATAATACGGGCCGTTTGCAGTTCTTCAATCAACTGCTGTTTTGTGGCCGGCCCCCGTAAAACAATCCCGATATCAGACAGACTTTCAGCACGCTTGAAAATTTGATCCATCAATGCTGCTTTTTCTGCCCCGACAGCGCCATAAACACTGGGACCACCAAATACATGCAATTCAGCCTTGGGCGATTGTGGATGAATTTCATTTTCCCAACGATCCATCAACCAGTCCAGACCACGCAGCGGGTTCGATGTAAAAACTGCCTTCGGGGCCGGGGCGACCTTGCGTTCTTCGGCATGGCGAAACATATCGGGGATCCCATAAGGAATGATCTTGCGCCCCCCATCCGGTACCCAGCCCGGTAATGTATCGGCATGATACGTCCCGATAAAGACAATCGTCGGGCGCACTTTCCAGAATTTTTTAAGATAACGCCATTTTACCATAAATCGGCAAGGGTTATGCGTCCAAAACACCGTGTGCTTGGCCTTGGGCATCAAATCAATCAGTTTGTCACCCCGATTTGCAATATAAAGATCGGCTTCTTCCGGCAAACCGTTTTCAATCGGCGCCCAATCCACCCCTTTATAAACCATCGGGGCCTTGCATTTATTGCGCACAATGACCTCATGCCCACGCTTGGCAAATTCTTCCATCATCATAATGACAGAAGATTCCACCCCGCCAAGGGCGCGTTCTTCCAATGTTTTACCGTCAAATTCGATGCCGTCATCGGCAAATACAATGCGCGCCATTATTCTTTTTCCAACGTCGCTTTAAGATAAGAAAGAAGCGGATACATCCCGGCAAACAGGGCAATCAAAAACCCATATCCACCTTCCTTGTACCCTTTGCGTGACACATAGCACTTGAAGAAGCGAGAGAAAAGCCTTCTTAGGTTATTGGCGAAACTTCCAACTTTTCCGCTTTCGCGCAAATCCTTTGCCCGTGCTGTACTGTAGCTATCCAATCGTCGGATCATATCGGAAATATTGCGATCCACATAATGCTTAATGCGCCCCTTTAACATCGGCCCCTTTGCGCCCGACCATTTCAACGAAGGATGAAGACGTTCCGGCCCCCATTCTTTCACCCCTTTTTTAAACAAACCGGGATAGGCCGCCTTGCCAAAGGATGCGCCCCAGCCATGTCGCACCAATCGGTCCCCGATATAATTATCAACCAGAACCTCGTGCCAATCAAAAGAGGTCGTTTCAATGGTTTGACGAATTTCTGCCGCCAGTTCAGGTGTCATATGTTCGTCGGCATCAATTTCAAACACCCAGTCCCCGCTGCAATATGAAATTGCCGTGTTGCGCCGTTCACCTTCCAAACGCCACGCCCCGACGAACACTTTATCCGTATATCGTCGGGCAATTTCTTCGGTTGCATCTGTGCACTTATCACAGACAACAACGATCTCGTCGGCAAAGCTTAAGGTTTCCAGACAACTTGCCAAACGATCTTCTTCGTTATGGGCTGTAATCAGGGCGGACAATTTGGGCATTACAACAGGGCCTCAAATTCAGCGGCCGCCACATCCCATGTACGCGCGCGTTGCATCATACGGCAATCCCGGCTCATGTTCTCGCGTGAGGCTGATTTTGTCAGCAAGTGCACCGTTACGTTCGCCATACTTTCCACGTCCGGCACGAGGAACCCGGTCTGCCCGTTCTTCACCCGTTCAGAACAGGCCCCGATAGGACGGGCGACACAAGGTAATCCAATGGCTTGCGTTTCAGCCAAGGTGGAACAATACATCTCCGTTTCCACACCGGGATAGATATGGCAGGCGGCTTGACGGTATGCTTGCGCCATTTCCAAATCTGAACCGGGTTTCAAGACTTTCACCCCATGTTCTGCCGCGCCTTGCACCTTGTCAAAAACCGGGCGTAATTTATCCGGGACATCCCCGCCGTTTTGCGCTTTGAACAAGCCTGCTGAATAGATATGCAATTCAGCATCACCGCCGACTTGCCCAATAATATTATCCGTCCATAAATCAATCAGGCGATCCAAGCCATGCAAGGGATTTGTTGTCACAATGGCGCGTGGCGGTTTAACCGGTGCACATTCTGCCTCTGTCAGATATTCGTGACGTACACCCGGCGTGACAATCCCTTTGCGGAAATATTTCCACGGTTCCCACGTGCGATAATGTGTATCGCCCATGAAAACAACAATCGGATTATGTTTTTCCATCAAAGCCTGATATTTCGGCTTATTCAAAATTTTCGCAGGGGTTGCCAACCACAGAAGCTTGTTTTCCACATCGGGAAATTCATCCATCAACTGTGGTTTCTTCACGCATATTACAACGTCCGTTTCCGGTGGACGCGGTGCATCGAACGGCACCCATGACACCCCGTCAATCATGGCCCCTTGTTCAATGCGGTTGATCACACAAACATCGTGCCCGCGTTTTGCCAAAGCCGGCGCCAGTGAGGCCACGGCTTTTTCCGTCCCGCCTAAAGGTTGGATCATCGGGCTGTTGCCGTCATAGGCGATTGAATCGTCAATAATGGTGATATGCATAGGATCCCCTGATGAAAATAATCAGTCGTTATCTGCTGTTATAAGTCGATTTTTACATTCTGCAAAGAGAAGAGCCTTGCGAAAATTGATTAAATATCCCACTTTCTAAAAAAACATCTCCCTCTGCCCATCATTGGAAAGCAAAATCATGTCCCTTTCTTACTGCAAACTTCCCAATCGCGCCGTCTTGAAAATCGAAGGTGAAGACCGTCTGGACTTTTTGCAGGGGCTGATTTCCAACGACGTCAACAAAGTCACCGCCACGGATGGAATTTATGCCGCTTTTCTAACACCGCAAGGTAAGTTCCTTTGTGATTTCTTTATTGCCCAAGAAAATGACGCTCTTTTGCTGGACATTGATGCAGAGGCCATGCCCGCCTTTAAGAAAAAACTGATGATGTATAAATTGCGCGCCAATGTCGCCATTGCCGATGTCAGTGCGCAATATGAAGTTTTTGCCGCCTTTGGTGATAAAACAACTCAATCCGGTGTCTTTGCCGACCCCCGTCTGGAAGAAGCCGGATATCGCGCCATTTTGCCAAACGGGCAAGACATTGAAAATGCCGAGCCTGTTCCTTTTGAAACCTATGAATTAATGCGCATCCAGTTGGGCCTGCCCGATGGGGCACGTGACATGACAGTTGAAAAGTCTATTTTGCTGGAAAATGGTTTTGACGAACTACACGGTGTAGATTGGAATAAAGGCTGTTATATGGGCCAGGAACTGACCGCACGCACAAAATACCGTGCCCTGATCCGAAAACGTCTTTTCCCTGTGATGATTGAGGGTGACCTCCCGGCCCCTGGAACCGAGATTACATCGGGTGACAAGGTGGTCGGCGAAATTCATTCCGGCATTCAAAACATGGCGCTTGCCACTCTTAAACTGGATGCCTTGGACGATGAACTGAGCGCAAACGGGGCCAAATTGACCCCGAAACAACCCGACTGGATGATCCTGCCTGAAAGCGCCTGATGCCCCATACCAAAAGCCATTTGGATGGGCTTTCGATCATCCTGTTGACAGTTCTATGCGCAAGCTGGGGCTTACAACAAGTCGCGATTAAACTTTCAGCCGCAGATATTGCCCCCATTGTTCAATCCTCCATCCGTTCTGGTGGGGCGATGGTTCTGGTTGGATTATGGGTCTTTTTGCGACGTAAACCTATGTTTGAAAAAGACGGTACCTTGTGGTGGGGCATTGCGGCCGGATTGCTTTTTTCATTTGAATTTGTACTGGTCTATTTCGGTCTGGAATATACCAATGCCTCGCGTGCTATTATTTTTCTTTATATGTCGCCTTTTGTCGTTGCCCTTGGGTCGCAATTCTTCATCCCGACAGAAAAACTGACCCGCTTGCAATATATCGGTCTTATCAGTTCCTTTATCGGGATCCTCGTCGCCTTTGGCGAGTCCTTTACTTTTCCCTCTCAAGACATGCTGATTGGTGACTGTATGCTCATCATTGCTGCGATTGCATGGGGGGCGACAACGGTTGTTATCAAGATGGGACCATTGGCGAAGGCATCATCCAGCAAGACCCTGCTGTATCAATTGTCTGTCTCAGCCCTGATTATGCCAATCGCCGCATGGATTTCGGGCGAGACATGGGTAGACATTCACTTTACCCCGGTTGCAGTTGCAAGTGTCGCTTATCAAACAATTTGGATTGCGACCTTTACCTTTATTGTCTGGTTCTGGCTGATCCGTATCTACCCAGCACCCAAACTGGCGTCTTTCAGCTTCTTAACACCTTTTTTCGGTGTCTTGGCAGGCGGTCTTATTCTGGATGAACCCATGACCCCGGCGCTACTGATTGCCATGGTGATGGTGGGCATTGGAATTTATCTGGTCAATCGCAAACATACACCAGTTGTGGTTTAATCCCGGTCAAAGGCGAGCGTTAGTCCAAAGCCAATCAATAAGGTTCCAATCAGGCCATCAAACCAACGTGAAACTTTGGGCGAAGACAAGAAAACCTTCGCCCGGTCAACCATCGCAGCGATCAAACATTGCCAGATCATCGCAATAAAAATATGTACCAATGCCAATCCTTGCGCCTGAAGAAAGGCATTGCCCGCAGGATCAATAAATTGCGGCAAAAAAGCCATATAAAACACAGCTGTTTTTGGATTCAGGACATTCGATAGAAAACCTTCACGCAAGGATCGTTTAAACGAAAAACGTTTATCTATCACATTCAGTTTTGCAGCTTCCCCTTCCCCTTTCAGGGCAGATAAAAGGCTTTGCAGTCCCATCCAGATCAAATAGCCCGCACCCAACAGCTTGATCACACTGAACAGATAAGCCGACCCCAACAAGATCAACGACACCCCGGCCGCAGAAATCGCCGCATGTATAAACAAGCCTGAACAAATCCCGACACTGGTGACAAATCCATCCTTGAAGCCCCCACGGATGGAGTTGCGCGTCATCATCACCGTGTCTGCCCCCGGTGCAATGGTCAACAACGTAATAGCGACCAGAAATGCCAGAAATTGTCCTTCAATCATATGCCACTCACTTTCAACAAACAGGCCAATCGTCCTTAAGACAAAAAAAACACCCCGTCGAGATAAAACTCGAACGGGGTGTTAATGAAAGTCGGTTAAGAGCCGAAAAATTACAGGCCGCTTACCAAAATCCATGCAACCGCAACCGGTGCAACGAAACGACAGATGAAAAGCCATGCCCCCAAGAACGGGAATGCTTTTTCACCATTGTTCGTGACTTCCTCTTTCATTTTGTCAGCCATTACCCAGCCGACAAAAATGGTAATGAGAATACCGCCAACGGGCAACAGAATGTTCGAAGCGACATAATCCATAGAATCGAGGAAACCTTTTTCACCGATAATGTGGAAATCGCTCCAGACGCCCAAAGACAAGGAAGACGGAATACCCAAGACGAAAATAGTCACGCCCGCCACGATGGCTGCAATTTTCGGGTTCCAACCTTTTTCATCGCTGAAATAAGAAACAATCGGCTGCAACAAGGACACCGCAGAGGTCAACGCCGCAATCGTCAGCAGGAAGAAGAAGAGAACACCAAAGAACATCCCGCCCGGCATCTGTGCAAACACAGCCGGAAGCGTAATAAATGTCAGCCCCGGACCTGCGGCAGGATCAAATCCAAATGCGAAAACAGCGGGCAAAATCAGCAAACCGGCCAAAACAGCAACACCGGAATCCAATGATGTAACCCACATTGCAGATTTACCGAGGTTCTCTTTCTTATTCAGGTACGAACCATAAGTGATCATTGCCCCCATACCGATGGACAATGAGAAAAACGCCTGTGACAGCGCACCATTAAAGGTTTCTGCCGTCACTTTGGAAAAGTCCGGCATCAAGAAAAATTCCAACCCTTTTTCCGCGCCCGGCAATGTCACGGCACGACCGATCAAAACCAGCAGCAGAATAAACAGCAGCGGCATCAGAACCTTACAGGCCCGTTCAATCCCGTCATGTACACCGCCTAATACAACGGCAATGGTCAAGCCCATAAACAAAGCATGATAGATGATCGGCTGAACCGGATCAGAAATAAAGTTGCCAAAAGCCGCGCCGAGTTCATCAGCACCGCCAACGAGAGCCCCACTTGCCATCTTGACGATATAGGCAATCGTCCAACCCGCGACAACACTGTAAAAAGACAGAATAAGGAAGGCGGCCAGAACGGCCAAAAAGCCGACAACAGGCCATAACTTGCCTTTAAGGACAGCAAAGGCACCAATCGGGTTACGTTGGGCCGCACGCCCCACCGCAAATTCAGCGAGCATGACGCTCAAGCCAATTGTGAAAACCAAAGCCAGATAAATGATCAAAAAAGCGCCGCCGCCATTTTGACCTGTCATATAGGGGAATTTCCAGATGTTACCCAGACCAACCGCAGAACCCGCAGCCGCCAGAACAAAACCAAGACGTGAACCCCATTGTTCCCGTGTATTCATTGCTAATATAAAATCCCAATTTACCAAGTTAAGGTGCTTGCTTTGACGTTCTTATGACGTATATTTTATTCACACCATAACGGGCGAAATTACATGTTTTCGCGAGAAATAGGCTTGCGAAGATTCTTAATAATTTAGAATGAAAGCCTTGACCAAACGGTCAATTTTGTAACTTTATTACGCGCAATATGTCTTTTCCTCCCCTTACACAGGAGTATCCCCTTGAAGAATTCCCCCCTTCTCCTTGCATTTCTCTTTTCTTTCGTCTGTGCGTCAATCGGTTGGGCTAATGAACCTGTTGGCACAACCTTGCGGGCCAGTGGTGCCACATCGGTTTTGCGTCTGGAGAACGTTTTCAGTCAACGCAAGGATGATCCGGTCTTTTGGCAAGACACAATTAAGACAGGTGCGGCCTCCCGCATGGAAATCCGATTTATTGATAATACAATGTTGTATATCGGTGATCATTCCAGCTTGCAAATTGATGAACTGGTCTATCAGCCCAACAAACCGGGCAAAGCCTTTTTCACCCTAAGCCAAGGTGTATTCCGCATGGTGAGTGGCGCATTAAATAAAATGGACGGCAGTACATTCACCCTCCAGACCCCGTTGGCCACCATCGGCATTCGTGGAACCGATTTTTGGGGTCATCAAACAGCCGATAAGTTAACAATGGCCCTGCTGGATGATGGCGAACTGCGCATTACTAGTGGAAAAGAAACAATTGTGCTGACGAATCCGCTAGAAGCCGTTGTCATCGAAAAAGGCAAAAACACCATTGACGTTTTCACCTTAACGCCGGAACAAGTCGCTCAGGCTAAAAAAACAATTGAATAGGAAAACCTTAATTTCCCCATCGCCCTTGGAATGCCTGTGAGATTTCATACAAACGTTCAAAGGGCGAGTCTGCGGGGGATATACTCAAATCCCCTTCCACATGGCCGAGGCCAACGCGCCCGAATTTTTCACGCACGGCTTCTTCCAACCATTGCCGGGCTTGCGTATGGCGGGCACCGTTCAGAAAATCATTCGCTTTCAAAAATTCAAAATGGGTATCAAAGGCCGCAACCAGATCATCCACCCCTTGTTGGCGCATGGAAGATAACAACAAAACCGGGATATCCCACGGTTCGTTCCCCATACGCCCGGCCAGATTAAGCGCACCTTTCATGTCGGCCATTGCCCGGCGTGCCGGTGCCCCCATATCAGCCTTTGTAATCGCCACAATATGCGGTATTTCAACAATCCCGGCCTTGATAAACTGCAAGCTATCGCCAGAACCCGGTTGCACACAGAACAAAACCGTATCCGCCACCCCGACAATATCGGTTTCGGATTGCCCGACACCAACCGTTTCGATCAAAACAACATCGTACACGGCGCGCATCAAGACCATACCCGACACCGTCAATCCGGCCAGACCGCCCAAACGGTCACGCGCCGCCATTGAACGCACATAAATCCCTTGATCGTCCGGGTTGGTGGTAAAACGGGTCCGGTCCCCCAACAAGGCACCACCGGTACGGCGCGAACTTGGATCGACCGCAATCACACCGACAGTGCGCCCCAACGCCCGCCACTGGGCAATCAGGGCATTGGTTAATGTGGATTTACCCACCCCCGGTGGTCCGGTAATGCCGATAACCTGTGCCTGCGGTTCACGATAGGCTTGATTGAGCAAATCCAGTGTTGCCCGGCTATCAGGTTCACGTTCCACCTGGGCCAAAGCGCGCGCCATTGCGGCTTTTTTACCGCTTTTTAATTGGTCAAAATCAATCGTCTTCATAGTCTGCCTGAGTTTTTATCTTTGACGAATAGCGGCCTGTGCTGCTGCCAAACGGGCAATCGGCACCCGGAACGGCGAACAGGACACATAGTTCAGCCCAATACGGTTAAAGAAAGCAATTGATGCCGGATCGCCCCCATGTTCCCCGCAAATACCAAGCTTGATATCCGGGCGTGTCGCACGCCCCCGTTCACAGCCCATTTGAACCAGTTCACCCACGCCATCCTGATCGATAGAAACAAAGGGATCGACCTCAATCACGCCACGTTCCTGATAGACACGCAAGAATTTCCCGGCATCATCACGTGATAACCCAAAAGTCGTTTGCGTTAAATCATTTGTTCCAAAACTAAAGAATTCTGCGGTCTGGGCAATATCCCCGGCACGCAAGGCAGCACGCGGCAATTCGATCATGGTTCCGACGATAAAATCGATCTCGACCCCTTCGCCCTGACAGACCTCATGTGCGGTTTTATCAACCACCTCTTTCAGGCGGTCAAGTTCCGCTTTCATGGCAACCAGCGGGATCATAATCTCCGGTACAACCGGTTTGCCCCCGCGTTTGGTCACATTGCACGCTGCTTCGAAAATTGCGCGGGTCTGCATTTCATAAATTTCAGGATAGGTAATGCCCAAACGACACCCGCGATGGCCCAACATGGGGTTTTGTTCCGCCATTTCGCTGGCGCGTTCTTTGACATGTTCAACCGACATACCTGCCACTTCGGCAACCAAGGCCATGTCACGTTCACTATGGGGTAAAAATTCATGTAACGGTGGATCCAGCAAACGAATGGTAACTGGCAAACCTTCCATGATTTCAAACAGGTCTTCAAAATCCTGACGTTGGAACGGCAAAATATCAGCCAACGCCTCGCGACGTTTTGCTTCATTATCAGCCAAGATCATTTCACGGACATAATTGATACGGGCACTGTCAAAAAACATATGCTCCGTACGGCACAGGCCAATTCCTTCTGCCCCGAAGGATCGCGCCATTTCGGCATCATGGGGTGTTTCAGCATTGGTGCGAACGCCCATTGTGCGGATGTTATCCACCCATTCCATCAATTTGGAAAAATCACCGCTTAATTCCGGTTGAATCGTCGGAACTGTCCCGGCCATAACCTGCCCATTAGATCCATCAATTGTAATAACATCGCCTTCAACCAAAACCTTACCATTGAAGCTGGTCAATGTTTTGGCGCGATGATCAACCTTTAAATCCCCGGCACCGGACACACAAGGCGTGCCCATACCGCGCGCAACCACAGCGGCATGCGAGGTCATACCGCCTCGCGTGGTCAAAATACCTTGTGCAACATGCATCCCGCCAATATCTTCCGGACTGGTTTCTGTACGCACCAGAATAACTTCTTCTTTGCGTTTAACCCAGCTTTCTGCATCTTCGGCGCTGAAAACAATCCGCCCGGTGGCGGCCCCCGGTGAAGCAGGCAAACCTTGGCTCATCACATCACGCGGGGCATCGGGATCAAGTGTTGGATGTAACAGTTGATCAAGGGATTGCGGATCAAGACGCATCACAGCCTCTTCCTGACTGATCAAGCCTTCATGGCACATATCCACGGCGATTTTCAACGCCGCCTTTGTGGTTCGTTTACCGACACGGGTTTGCAACATCCAAAGTTTACCTTCCTGTATGGTAAACTCCATATCCTGCATATCTTTATAATGGGCTTCCAGTTGATCGCGATATTGAACCAGCTCGCGGTACGTATCCGGCATAATTTCTTCCATCGCCGGAAGGCTGGATCTGCTTTCTTCTTTTTCAAACAAGGTCAAGGGTTGCGGAGTGCGGATACCGGCCACCACATCTTCGCCCTGTGCATTGACCAGATATTCACCATAAAAATGATTATCCCCCGTGGACGGGTTGCGCGAAAAACAAACACCTGTGGCACAGTTTTCACCCATATTGCCAAAGACCATTGCCTGAATATTGACCGCCGTGCCCCATTCAGCCGGAATATTATGCAAAATCCGATAGGTATTGGCCCGTGCATTCATCCATGATTTGAACACAGCACCGACAGCCCCCCATAATTGCGCACCGGGGTCTTGCGGAAAATCTTCATCCAGTTCTTCACGGACTTTATCCTTGAACTGGACGCACAATTCTTTCCAATCCTCTCCTGTCAAATCCGTATCAAGGGTATAATCTTTTTCGTCCTTGAGGTATTCCAGCAGTTCTTCAAAGATATAATGATCGACACCTAAAACCACGTCGGAATACATCTGGATAAAACGGCGATAACTGTCATAGGCAAAACGGGCGTCCCCCGATGCCTTTGCCAGACCTTCGACGGTTTCATCATTTAAACCAAGGTTGAGAACCGTATCCATCATGCCGGGCATGGAGGCACGCGCCCCACTGCGCACCGACACCAAAAGCGGTTTCTTCGGATCACCGAAGCGGGCATCCATATGCCCCTCGATTTCCGTCAAAGCGGCCATGACCTGTTCTTTCAGATCATCGGGATAGGTTCGTCCATTGTCATAAAAATGGGTGCAGACCTCGGTCGTGATTGTAAACCCGGCGGGTACGGGAATACCAAGGTTGCTCATTTGTGCAAGGTTGGCACCTTTGCCACCCAGCAGTTCCTTCATATCGGCACGGCCTTCGGCTTTACCTTTTGCGAAGGTGTAAACCCATTTCGTCATGTCCTTGTCGCCTCTCAAAGCACTTGTGTCCCCGCCTTTTAAAGACGGGGAACTCTGTCAAACAGATTCCCGAAACCTTCGGGAAACACAAATCAGGCGAACGGCTTATCCCTCCAGCTTGGAGAAATCCGCAATCCCGTCCAAAGCACGGCCAATTTGCGACAACAGGCGCAAACGGTTGGCACGTACATCGGCGTTTTCACAGTTTACCGTCACCGTCTCAAAGAACGCATCCACCGGTCCCCGCAAGGCAGCAAGAGCTGTCATTGCCTCGGCAAAACGTTCGTCTTTAAGAGCAGAGCCCAGAGTCCCCATGACTGGTTCCAGCTTCTCAAACAGTTTTTGTTCTTCATCCTGTTCCAAAAGGGATGCATCGACATCGCCGTCATATTTGACGCCGTCTTTTTTCTCTTCGATGCGAACAATGTTCATTGCGCGGCGATAAGCCGCAACCAAATTTGCCCCATCATCATTCGACAGGAACGCTTTCAACGCCTGTACACGCGCCAACAAGCGAACAAGGTCGTCTTCATCCCCCTTGGAGAAAACAGCCGTGATCATGTCGTGTGCAATACCTTCGTCTTTCAGGTGAACCTTTAAACGATCAGCAAAGAAATCCAGCAGGCTTTGCTCGTTCGCAGACGGATCAGCAGGAACAGAGCTCAGACCATTGACTGTGGAATAAGCCGTATGAGCCTGCGAGAAAACATTCAACAAATTCAAGCGCAGACCGTTTTCCAGTACCAGACGGATAATGCCAAGGGCTGCACGGCGCAGTGCAAACGGATCCTTGGACCCTGTCGGTTTTTCATCAATCGACCAGAAACCAACCAGCGTATCGATTTTATCCGCCAGAGAAACCGCAACGGAGTTTGGCGCACTTGGACATTCATCACCGGGGCCTTGCGGTGCATAATGCTGTGCAATGGCTTGGGCGACTTCATCCTTTTCACCTTTGCGACGGGCATAATATTCCCCCATGATCCCTTGCAGTTCCGGGAATTCATAAACCATTTCGGAAACAAGATCGGCTTTTGCCAAATGGGCCGCACGGCAAGACAGACCAAGGTCAGCCCCTTCGATCATTGAAGACAGTTCCCCGGCCAGTTTTTCCATCCGTTGAACTTTTTGCCCCATAGATCCCAGCTTGGCATGGAACAACATATCGTCCAGTTTCGGCAACAGATCTTCGAGGTTTTTCTTCAAATCCTGATCCCAGAAGAACTTTGCATCGGATAAGCGTGCCCGTAGAACACGTTCATTCCCGGCGACAATCGCCTGTCCACCATCTGGGGCAACCTTGTTGGCCACAACCACAAAACGCGGGGCCAATGTGCCATCTTCGTTCAGGCAGGAGAAATATTTTTGGTGTGAACGCATGGACGTAATCAAACATTCCTGCGGCACTTCCATAAACGCATCATCAATTTGACCTGCATGAACCACCGGCCATTCAACCAGACCCGTAACTTCATTGAGCAAACCTTCGTCGTCTTTTAAAACGAAGCCTTGTTCTTTGGCGACAGCCTCGGCTTGCTCACGAATGGCTTTTTTGCGCTCATCCTGATCCAGAATGACTTTATGTTCGCGCAAAAGCGTTTGATAGCTGGCAAAATCATCAACCGAAAAATCTTTTGGTGCCAGAAAACGGTGACCGTGGGTATAACCGCAAGAGGTCACAGGCCCGAACTCAAACGGAACAACTGCCCCGTCCATAACACACAGGATATTTTGCAACGGGCGGACCCAGCGCAAAGAATTAGAACCCCATTTCATGGACTTGGGCCAAGGTAACGCGTTCAATGCTGCAACAAGAATTTCCGGCAAGACCAAAATGGTATCTTGCCCGGTCTTTTCGATCACAGCAACGTAGAAACTGCCTTTTTTGCCTTCTTGAATTTCGCATTGATCCAACGTCAGCCCGGTTGATCCCAAAAAACCTTGAATGGCTTTTTCCGGGGCATCGACCTTCGGTCCTTTGCGTTCTTCGCGCACATCGGGTTGTTTTTGCGGCAACCCATCAATGACAAGCGCAAGACGACGCGGTGTTACATAACTACGCGCATCACTATATGCCAAACCGGCCTTATCCAAACCTTCACACACAAGACGTTTCAGGTCATTTGCAGCACGCACTTGCATACGAGCCGGAATTTCTTCGCTTAAAATTTCCAGTAACAGCTCAGCCATTTTTATGCCTCCTCACCTGTCTGTGTCTTCATCCAGGCTTCGCAGCAGCCTTTTGCCATTGCCCGTACACGCCCGATATAAGCGGCACGTTCCGTCACGGAAATAACCCCGCGCGCATCCAGAAGGTTAAAGGTATGGCTGGCGCGCACACATTGTTCATAAGCAGGCAACGCAAGCGGTTTATCCAAGGTCAACAAGTGTTGGCATTGTGTTTCGGCATCGCGGAAATGCTGGAACAAAATATCGGTATTGGAGTGTTCAAAGTTGAAGGCTGATTGTTCGCGCTCATTTTGCAGGAACACATCACCGTAGGAAACGCCTTCCCCATTGTAATCCAGATCATAGACGTTTTCCACGCCCTGAATATACATCGCCAAACGTTCCAGACCATATGTCAATTCAACCGAGACCGGATCACATTCAATCCCGCCGACCTGTTGGAAATATGTAAACTGGGTGACTTCCATACCGTCCAGCCAGACTTCCCAGCCGAGCCCCCAAGCCCCCAAAGTCGGGCTTTCCCAATCATCTTCGACAAAACGAATATCGTGCAGGTCCGTATCGATCCCCAAATGTTTCAGAGATTCCAGATATAAATCCTGTGAATTATCCGGGGAAGGTTTCAAAACAACCTGAAACTGGTAATAGTGCTGCAAACGGTTGGGGTTTTCCCCATAACGACCATCGACAGGACGGCGCGACGGTTGTACATACGCGGCTTTCCACGGTTTCGGACCCAGCGTGCGCAAGGTCGTTGCCGGGTGGAAAGTCCCTGCACCCACTTCCATATCGTAGGGTTGCAGAATGACACATCCTTTTTCCGCCCAGAAATTCTGGAGAGACAGGATCAGGTTTTGAAAACAGGTTTTTTTATTGGGTGTCGTGCCCATAGTCTTCACAATCTTTAAAAAACGTTTGTTGCAGCGCGAAAAAACTAGCTGATAAGTCTACATCAGGTCAAGTTCGTTCGCGATTATTTATCATAAGGACAGTTCTCTTTGCCACAGCCCGACTTTTTATCGGCAATGACATAATCACCGCACGTGGGGCAAGCGACCAGTTCTTCGAAATCCGCATCTTTAGAACGGGGCTCGCCCGCCGACGTGCGATCATGGCGCGCCGCGTGCTTGGTCTTCTTTTTTTGATCGGCCTGCAAACGATTTAACCATTTGAAACCGTACCAAACGGCCGCAATGATCAAAGCGGTAAACAGGATCTTATTCGGGCTTAAGCCAAACATCGGTCTAAACAATCCTTACGACAGAAATAGCGAAAGGGCAGTTTTAGCAAAGCTGCCCTCCTCAAGAAATAGATTTTTTATTTGTTTTGAAGATACGAACCTAACTCCCAGCCTTGAAGTCTTCCGAAAACTGATTGAAAGATTCAAACGCATCGGGGTCACGTCGTTTTTTCTTCTTCTGCTTTTGCTTGTTTTTTTCTTCAACGGACGGACGCCCCGCAGGCTGCTTGGAGGTCGGCGGCGGCGGTGGAGATGGCTTGCTTTTAATCGCAGGTTTTTCAGCACCGAAAGGCGACGCGCTCACATTGCTTTTATCAATAACCGCTGCCATGTCCGGTGCTTCTTCACTTGGTCCAGTCATAACACGAGGGACTTCTAGATCCCCTAAGGGGCTGGACATTGCGCCAGACGGCATAGAACTATTTGAACTGGCCTGATGATTATAAGAAGGTTTGACGCCCTGATTTTGCTGCATATTTTGCATCTGAACCTGCAAGGAAGTAATATCTGCGCGTAAACGTTCCACCTCTTTCGTCATTTCGCCGAAAGTTTCTTCCAAATGACCTTCCATGCTTTCCTTGAAACGTTTTCCTTCGGATTTATTTTCGTCGCGCATCCAGTTGACGCGTTGCTTGGTATCTTTTTCAACCCATTCCTGAAGCTCTTTGACTTTTTTATCAAAATCCTTACGCACGCCCACTTTGACGTCGTAAATAGAATTCGCAACATTGCCCAAATAATAGACAATGAAAAAGCCAACCAAAACCGCAACGGCAACACCTACGGTAATGGCAATCGTCGCCGTACCGCTCATTTAGCGCCCTTCCCTCGTTAAAAACAACCGCCTCATGGGGCATACTGTGTCAACACGATTAGACATTATTCGTTTTATACTCGTCATTTTCAGATCATGTAAACTTCCCTACAGACTACATGAACTCACAATAAACACCATAAAAAACTATGCTTTGCCACTATTTAAAAAGGCTTTGTGGTTGATTAAAGTCAGGTACTAAGCAATCATGTATGTTAGACTATTCGAAAATACATCTATGTAAAATAGAGAAATGAAAGGTCAGCATGGAACTGAATGTGAAAAAGAATAACGAAAATATTTCACAAGCACTCGCATGGAACAAGGATGCGTTAGTCAACAGTTTCATCCTAAAACCGGTCTATTGGTTGCTCCCCATTGCGATCTGGAGCATCATCGTTCTGACATCCTATTTACATAATGTCTCTCAAATTCAAAATAATATCGAGGAAATGGCCACAAACAAAGGGCGTTTTGTCTTTTCCATGATTGAAGATGTTCGCCTTTGGAACGCCCGCCACGGCGGCGTATATGTCCCGCGCACCCAGAAAACGCCCTCCAATCCGTACCTCATAGACGACACCAAAGATGTCACGACAGATATCGGGCAAGAGTTAACCAAACTAAACCCTGCCTATATGACCCGTCAGCTTGGTGACATCATCCGCGAAAACAGCGATACTTCAATTCACATTACCAGCCTTATCCCCATCAACCCGGATAACACCCCGGATGAATGGGAAGCTTCGGCCCTTAGCACTTTTGAAAAACGCGCCCGCGAACAGTTTGAATTTGTCTCCTTTAAGGGTGATACTCAGTTTCGATACATGGCCCCCCTCATCACCAAACAAGCCTGCATGGGGTGCCATGAACATCAGGGCTATAAGGTCGGTGATGTCCGCGGTGGTATCAGTGTATCTTTTGACGCCTCCCCCTTCTTAAACGCACAAAATACCCAGATTGCCAGCCAACGCATGATCCATATCGTTACGTGGCTGTTGCTGTGTAGCTTAAGCTTGCTTGCCTTATTCAGCTTGCGTCACCATCTCGCGATTTTATTGACTGTCAACGAAGAACAGGAAGCTATTGTCAACCTGCGCACCAAAGACTTGCGTGAAGAATCAAAGAAACGCCATGAAGCACAAGCACAATTTCGCCGGTTCATTGATGCATCCGCCGAAGGAATTGTTGCATTGGACGCACAAGGTATCTGTACGTTTGCCAACCTCAAAGCCGCGCAATTGCTGCATCTAAGCAGTCCTGACGACTTAATTGGACAAAACTTTGATGACGTCAGCAGGTATCACAGCCGGGCTGAGAACAACACGGCTGTGCTCACAATTGCCGATGCCGTTCGCTCTGGTCACGAAACCGGCAGTGACAGCGAACATTTCAGACGCTCTACGGGTGAGGCCTTTCCCGTTGAATATTACGTTGCTCCTGTTCACGAAAATCAGAACCTCATCGGCGCAGTCCTGACTTTCAGTGACATTACAAAGCGTAAAGAACGCGATAGTGAACTTCTCAAGCTCTCGACCGCTGTTGAAGAAAGTCCTGCTTCTACCATCATTACAGATTCCAATGGCAGAATCGAATATGTCAATAAACGCTTCAGCGAAAGCACAGGATTCTCAAAAGACGAGCTTATTGGCAAAACCCCGCGCCTGTTGAAATCAGGTTACACCCCACCCGAAGTTTATCACAGCATGTGGACGAACCTGCGCGCAGGCAAAAGCTGGCATGGGGAACTGTTAAACAAAAAGAAAGACGGTAGCCTGTTTTGGGAAGAAACATTGATTTCCCCAATTAAGCACAATGGCGAAGTTACACACTTTGTCGCTGTCAAACGTGACATCACCGGTTATAAATCGGAAATGGACGAAGCATGGCGACAGGCCAATTACGATGCCTTGACCAAATTGCCCAACCGCAACCTGTTTGAAGACCGACTTGAAAATGCCGTTGCCTTGGCCCAACGCGAAGAACGTAATCTCGCCTTGCTCTTTATTGATCTGGATGGTTTCAAACAAATCAATGACAGTTATGGGCATGATGCCGGCGATTTTGTTTTACAAACCACCGCCGAACGCCTGCAATCCTGCCTGCGACACAGTGACACGGCAGCCCGTTTAGGCGGCGATGAATTTACCATCATCATCCAAGATGCCACATCGATTGAGGCCATTGAAAATGTTGCCGACAAAATCATTCGCGAAACCGCACAAGAAATGACGTATAAACAGAACGTATTTGCTGTTTCTGCCTCTATCGGGATTGCCGTTCTACCACGCGATGCCAACAGCGCAAAAGACCTTGTTCGCTTTGCCGATGTCGCCATGTATATCGCCAAACAGCGCGGCAAAAACGGCTATTATCACTATGCAGACTTTATAAAAGGCCAGCCTCAAATTTAAATCACGGTTTTAAAACCAAACCGTCACCCTCTTGTAAAATTGCTTTAGCCTTTCTTGAATAACTGCCGTCATCTTCGTGAACCACCAAACCATTTGCAAATGTCAGCGGCGTTTTAATGCCTTTTCGCCCTTGCAGGATAAACCGTTTGGCTCCGCGCGCTTGCGTCCCCGTCGGACTCATTGACCAGATGGGAAACAAAATTAATTCCCCCAACCGCCCTTTGAAGGCCGCTAGTGTTTCTTCCAGACGTTCGACCCGGTTGATAAATGTAACGGTCCCCTTTGGCTTGGTCATACGCAACATATAATCCACCCAGTTTTGTAAGCTTGCACCTTCTGCCACCTCCATATGGGCGCGGGCCTTGATTTCATTGGGGGGGCGATGCCCTGATCCGGCCTCGTAAAACGGGGGGTTTGCCATAACATGATCAAATGAATTGGGTACCGGGTCCATAGGACGGCTGAGCAAATCCGCACAGACAAAACGGGCGCGATCTTCCATATCATTCAAGACACGATTTTTCTGCGCAATATCCACCAATGTGTCCTGAATATCAATTCCACACAGATGCACCCCGGCTACCCGCGCAGCCAGACAAAAACTCGCCGCCCCCACGCCACAGCCCACATCTAAAATGCATTGCCCGGCACGTGCAGGGATACTCGCGGCCAACAAAACCGGGTCCGTTGCCGCCCGATAGCCATCAACAGGCTGTAACAGACGAACTTTTCCACCCAAAAACAAATCTTCGCTTAGGGGCAACCCATTATTCACAAGCCATTTCTCCATCCTGCAAGCTTTTCAGCAAACGTTTGGCACGGTCGTAATGTTCATCAATCACCATGATGCGACTGGACGCCACAGACATTTCACCGGGAAAAAGACTGCCCACATATCCGTCGAAGGTATCAAACTCTATCCCTTCTGAATCAAGGTGATACTTAAGAGCCGAGAGCAATACCAAATCGCCAGTGGCAACTAACTCTTTCATAAAATAACATCCCCCCTTCCAAGAGCCGCGCAAACCTGCTATTTGACTTGTGCGCTGTGTTTTTATTGGATGATTTAACCAGAAAACACAAGGCTATACTATAATTTATCGGTTATGGATAACATGGATAAGCACTCATCAGGCCCTTCGGCAGTTGAAACCCTCACCAATCTGGTGGCAGACGATCTTAAGGCAGTCAACGCCGCGATTTTAGAGCGTATGCAAAGCCCCGTCGCCCTCATTCCTCAACTGGCCGGTCATATCATTGCTGCCGGTGGAAAGCGACTGCGCCCGATGCTCACCCTTGCAAGCGCCCAGTTACTTGATTACCAAGGTAGCAAGCACGTCGGTCTAGCCGCTTGTGTAGAATTCATCCATACCGCGACTCTGCTCCATGATGATGTGGTGGATGAAAGCGATTTACGCCGTGGACAAGACAGCGCCAATGCCATCTGGGGCAACAAGGCCAGCGTTCTGGTCGGTGATTTCTTATTCAGCCGCAGCTTTGAATTGATGGTACAAGCCGACAGCTTGAAAGTGATGGAAATTCTTTCCCATGCCTCTTCCGTCATTGCAGAAGGCGAAGTTCTCCAGCTGATTACCGCCAACGATGCCGATACGACCGAAGACGCCTACCTCGAAGTGATTCAGGCCAAGACGGCACAGTTGTTCGCCGCTGCCTGCCATGTCGGCGGTCTTGTGGCCGGTGCGACACCACAACAGGAAGAAGCGCTGCAATCTTACGGAAACAATCTTGGAATCGCCTTTCAGCTTATTGATGACGCGCTTGATTACAGCGCAAAACAGGCCGAACTGGGCAAAGCTGTCGGGGATGACTTCCGCGATGGCAAGATGACCCTTCCGGTGATTCTGGCGGTTGCCCGCGGGGATGACGACGAAAAAGCCTTCTGGAAACGCACACAAGAAGATCAAGACTTTCAAGATGGTGATCTGGAACGCGCCCTGAACTTGCTGCAAAAACATAATACATTGGACGATACTGTCGCTCGGGCACGCCAATACGGCGAAAAGGCCATTGCCGATTTGGATATTTTCCCCCAAAGCCCCGCCAGAGAAGCCCTGAAAGGCATCGTGGAATTCTGCATCGAACGGGCCTATTAAAAAAAATATTTTTGGGCTTGCCACGCCTGTTCTGACAGGCTATATACCGCCACACAAAATCGAAACGGTGTCCCGAAAACAACACTCACCGCTTCGACATATAGGTAACGGGAAGTAGCTCAGCCTGGTAGAGCACTGTCTTCGGGAGGCAGGGGCCGGAGGTTCGAATCCTCTCTTCCCGACCAACATAACCCCTTGGGAAACCAAGGGGTTTTTTGTTTTTTACATTTTTCTTCAAAAAAGTCGGTGCCCATACGGTGCCCAACTTGTGCCCGTAATATATTTTACCTTTCTTCTGAATCTAAGTTTGATGACACCTGCCTTGAGTTTAATCAGACTCAATCATCCCCAGGAATTCTGACTTTTTGGTTCTTTTAATATCTTTATGAATCTCATCAATCCATTCGCTGATATATGCACGATGTTCCAGAAAATCAGGCCCAGAACATAGCGTTCTGACTTTTTCAAGGAATTCGGCGCGTCTTGTGTCAACAGGAACCAGGCTACCGCTCCATGACTGCGTGGAGGGTTCTAATTTGAGTTTTTTAAAGTCTGCGAAGTTTTGATTGTTCTGCAAAAAAGTTTTGATATGACGCAGGCGGCGCTCTTCCGGAAAATAGGAAATGAGTTCAAACACAACCAGCATTCTGCCCTGATCCTTTGCATGGCTTGCAATATATTTATCCAGAAAAGCATCCTGTTTTTCATGGGTCTTTTCAGAGCCTTTGGGTTCGTCGTGTTCGACACCGAAAAACCTTTTGATCGTGTCTGGGCACTTATGAATTTCATATGGGTTTTCGCAGCTTTCAGTAAGGTATGTAATTGCGTTGTCCAGATGTGATGGAAAGTCATCGCGTTCCCATAAGATGTCGAAGTTTTGGGAAGAGCGGTTATAGCTTTCCTTATCACGGATGATTTTTATCATCTCGATGAAAAAGGCAGGATCAACATCCAACATTTTTTTGAAGAAATGGCTACCGTAATCAAAATGATCACACGATAGGTAGGAAATGATATAGGCTTTTTTGAGAAGCTCTTCCTGATCTTTGTAAATCTCATTCAAAGTTTCATCCCAGTTTTTTTCATTCAGAAACACCCTGTCCAAGCCAAAGTTATAATTCGGTTCTTTTTCATAACGTTCAATTAGAAGGGACGTCACTTTTGGTATAATTTGGGGGTCGTTAGACTGGTACTTTGAAAGGTAATCAAAGTCATCAATTATCGCTGAAACATCGGCAGATCGGTAGAGGCCTAACAGAACATCAATATCTTCTGGCCTGACCTGATCTTCTGGCAGGAAGAGATAGAAAGGGAACCTCCAACGTTCCTGCTCCGGCATATCAATTTTTGCAATCAGGGCCTCTAAGGTGTCTCTGTCTGTTTTCTGGAAAAGCTGGCTAATAACCAGCCTTGCATGTTTTGTGATCAGGGTGGCATCAACCTTAAGGAAGCTAGTCAGGACGTTTTGAATAAAGGGAACATCTTTTTTCAGCAGTGCGTTAAGAAAGGTCTTAAAGCCCTGGGAAAATTTATAAGTGGTATGATTGGTTGCTGTAACTCTACAAGCGATTTTGTAGGATTTGAAAAAGTCGACAAAGTCAGAAACATCAAAACCTTCCGTTTTTGATTGAATTGCTTCATCCCTGAGGCGTTCTGGTTCTTTATAATCGTTTCCTTCTATACGGTAGGCATAAAAATCCAGCAGATTATAAACATCCATTTCGGGGCAGGTGAAGTGCTGAAGAAGGTTCCCAAATTGCGGATTATTTTTATCGCCTTTGCGATGCACGTAGTCATGGACAAACTTGCAATCTGAAAAGTCCTTTGGATTTAGGTTTTCTCGAATGAAAGGGATCAGTAAAACCGCATCTTGCTCCAAAATCTCCTGAACCCCACCCTCCATTTCCGGCTGAATATAGCCGTTGAGAGTTTCAAGAACATGGGGTTTCAAGCTGTCTTGCTCGTATAGGGCAAACAGCATTTCAAAAATGCTTTTTCGAAGCTGTTGAATGTTTTCGTTGTTTGCTAAAGCAAAGCGATAAAGTGTAAGTGTTCTACCTTTGGAGCAGCTTTCTCGAAAACGTGTTTGAAGATAATATGCTGCGATTTTCGTGAAGGCGATGGCAAGGTGCTCTGATCGTTTTCCTTGAAAATTGGCAATGATGCTTTCGATCACCAGCTTTTCACGTTCATAGCCTTGGTTTGTGGAATAAGTATTAAAGCCAAAATCATCTGTGAGCAATTGCACCACAGACATTATGTCTTTAGGATTTTTCTCGCCATATTGAATGGCAAGGCTAATGGCTGTTTGGAGTTCATCATCATAACACTGCCAAAAAGGAACAAGCAAACCCAGGATGCTCTTTTCTAAATAGAGACCCTGTATTGTCTCCCATAAAATCTCTCCTGAAGAGATTGATGTATCCGGCAGTTTTTCGATTAATGTTTTGATGTAAAGAAGGGTTTTATCGAGGTGAACGAAGGAAAACAGGTCTGCAAGAGTATAGAGCCAATCTGAATCAGTGCTTTTCCAGGCTTCTTGCGTAAAAGGCTTTAGCTTTTCTGTGGTTTCTTCCAACGAAAAAGTATTTATGCAGGGACAAAGTGAATCCCGGAGCAAATTGGTATGCGACAGCATGAACTTCGAAAGCAGAATTTCCAAATCACCCGCGTTCTGCCTGAAGAAATGAACATAAAAAAGATAGGTTGCCAGAACCTGATCGCTCATTTTGGCGGCTTCGTCTTCATATAGATCAATAATTTCAAGTTCGTGCAGTTTAGTGATGCCCTGCCACAAGGTATCTTTATCAATACCAAACACGTTTTCGATTAAATCAATCTGCTCGTCATTGGATTTATCCAGCTTGCGAAAAAAGCTGATAATCCCGGCGGTGCGGATGAGGTCCTGATTCTTCAGGTCCTCAAGGTCTTTGAGGATGTCGGAAAAATATTGATCATAAAGGGCGGTGACATCGCTGATCCCGGCGAGACTTTTTTGTTCCATGGCAATCTTGCCCGCCATGATGGCAAGGCGCGGGTTGCCATGGGAAAGCTCCTGAATGCGATGAATGTATCCATGGTTACGGATGCCGATGCTTTCTTCCAGAAGCTTGCTGATTTCTTCATCCGTAAAGCGCTCAAGGGCAAGTGAACTGAAGTTGCCAACCTGTTTAGAGGTGTTTTCGATCTTATCCAAGGCGTAATCACGCACAGTGGCGATGACTTTTATCGATTGATCACCTCTTTGATGAAGCAGCAGGTCGATGAAATAATCAAAATTGCTGGCCCGGTTGGCATCATCAACCAGAATCAGGAATTTACCGGGGCGAGAGAAATAGGTTCTGACATCGTCATAGATGTCTTGGGCCTTGTTGAAGATGCAAAAGGGTTGGTAATCCGGTTCAAGCTTTTGAAAACGTACCATGGCTTCAAGGGCCAAGCGTGATTTGCCAACTCCGGCATTGCCAGAGACAAGCAAAAGGTCGCTACCTTGCAAACACTCAATGGCAGTTTCAACGTCCTTTTCACGTTCACAAAAAGCTGTATCAAGCGGTGTGGAGAGCTGATTGCGGCCATAAGCTTGAATAAAATCCTCTGGCTTTAAAATCTGGCCTGTTGTGATCTCAACCCCAAGGTGGTCTTTAGCTAGATGGGGATAATATTCATAAAGGTCATGCGCGAGGCTTTCCAGGGGAACAAGGCGGATCGGAACGCTGTGTTCTTCACCATATTTCGTGAGGTTATTTTCTTCAGATGTTGAAAGGCGTTCTGTGTGAAAAAGAATGATTTCAGCAAGTTGTTCTAAAGCAACGCCCGTTTTGCTTTCATCAAAGCATTTTTCAAGATCGCCTTGGAATTTCTTGCATGTGCCATATTGTTGAGTGGTATATTCCACAAAAACAGGCTTGCCCTCAGCATTTTCACACAAACTATCCGGCGTTCCTTTACGAGGTTTATTCATCCCTGTAACGGAGCCAATGGGGCGAATGTTTTTATAGCCTGTCGCCACCAAATAACAATCGCAAAGCTTTTGGAATGCAGTGGCATCGATTTCTTTAATCGTGTTTTCAATTTGATTGAGTTTAGACATATAAAACACTTTTATCTGAAGCGGTTATTTCTCGGGGATATCAGTTTCAGATATGTGTTTAGCAACATCCCCGACGTCGACATCAAAATATATACAAAGCTTATCCAATACATCTGTCGTAGCATTATAGCCTTTTTGGTTAGCTAACTTGGACAAGGTTGCACGGTGAAGCCCTGTTTCCAGAGCAATCTCTGCAAGTGTAATGCGTCGACCTTCTTTGAATTCTTTGTCGGCAATAAGTTCTTTTAAACGAAAGCGGATCATAGGTTCCCTCATCTTTCCCTAACCACTTATACACCACAAACGTCGCCTAAAACAATCACCCTTCACTTTTTATCGACAAAAGCCAATTGACAACGTCGCTTCTTTGTGTAAAATGTCACTTATAAGCGACATTTAAATATGGAGAATGACTTATGACACTACAAACTTACCTTACTACCGAAGAACTTTCTAATCGAATTAAATACGATGCCCGCACCATTCGGGAACGTTTAAAAGATTCCGTCCTTCTGGAAGGCGTTCATTACTTCCGCCCCTTTGGTGGTCGAAAAATTCTCTACATCTGGGAAAAGGTCGAAGAAGACATGATCCGCGGCGCTTGTGTCGACTCTCTCATCGCTGGTCTGCAATAGGAGGATAGAATGGGTAGTATTCGATCACGCGATGGAAAACTCTTTCTCGATTTCCGTTACAAAGAAAAGCGGTGCCGGGAAGCCACAACACTGGAAGACACCAGCACTAATCGCCGTCGACTGGGCGCTGTCCTGAAAAGATTAGAGGCCGAAATTACGTTGGGAACCTTTACTTATGCGAAGTATTTTCCCAAAAGTCCTCGCCTCAATGAATTCACAGCCCAAGAAACTTCGGCCCGCATGATGCGAGGTGATGTACCATTATTTAGCGACTTTGCAGAGCTTTGGTTTTCAGAAAAGAAAATTGAATGGCGGGACTCACACGCCAATACAGTTCGTATTTCGCTAGATAAATATCTTCTTCCAACTTTTGGGAAAAAGCTGGTCGGCCAAATCCGTAAAAGCGACATTCTTAACTTCCGCTCGTCACTCGCCAAATTACCCGGGCAGAAAGATAAGACACTGTCACCGTCTCGTATCAACCATATCATGACGCCATTGCGCATGATTATGACAGAAGCAGCCGACCGATTTGAATTTACCTCACCATGGCAAAATATCAAGCCACTAAAGGAGCCCCGAACAGAAGTTCACCCCTTTTCCTTGGACGAAGTGAATTTGTTTCTCCAGACCGTGCGACCAGATTTCAAAAATTATTTCACTGTTCGTTTCTTTTCCGGGATGCGCACCGCCGAGATTGACGGATTAAGATGGCAGAATGTAGATTTTGAACGTCGACAAATCCTTGTTGTCGAAGGTTGGGTTGAAGGTCAACGTGTCGCAACCAAAACAGATAGCTCCCATCGTGCCATTCACATGTCGCAAATGGTCTATGATGCCCTGAAAGCACAATATCTAGTGACATCCAAACTTGGAGATTATGTCTTTTGCACACAAAGTGGCACCCCTTTATTGCGGCGTAATGTGAATCGACGTGTGTGGTATCCGTTACTTCGCCACCTCGGCCTTGCGCCGCGCCGCCCCTATCAAACCCGACATACCGCCGCAACACTCTGGTTAGCTTCTGGTGAAAATCCCGAATGGATCGCCCGCCAAATGGGGCATAACTCCACAGAAATGCTATTTACCGTCTATTCCCGCTACGTCCCCAACCTGACCCGACAAGATGGTTCCGCTTTTGAGCGTTTAGTAACAAACCATTTCTCAAACGAAAACCAAGGAACAAAACATGAATAATAATATGCATTCTCTCTATTTGCAGCTGAAAGCGCATCAAGAAGGCTACGCCAGCCTTCAACTAGCTAAAAAACTTCATTGCCTCTTGCCCCTCAATGACGAAATAGACCTACGCCCCTTTATCGGCAATGGCAAGAACAGGAACAATGTCGAAGCTATACAAACATGGATCAAGGAAACAATGACAGATTTCCCCGCCAGCAGCTTTGAACTGACATTGGATCATTGGCATGAACGTCTGGTCAATGTTTTACTAAACAAGCTTTATGACGGGGAAGAAACATGATCAATTTTGCCATCCCCAAAGTAGGCCCTGTCATCGGCTATCTGGATCAACATAAAATCTATGAATGGGTTCAGGATCACGAAGGAGACATCTACCTCTTCATCGGCCTATTTGATGAAAACCGCCCTTATACCCCCCAAGACTTGGTGAATGGGGATTTGATTTTCTACCCGAATATTCATTACCGTCGTGTTGAGGAAGCGGGGGAATAATGGTAAGAGAACAAATCCCCCTTGATCAACTCATCCGCCTGACTCCTATTGCCATCAAGACCTATATCCGCCTGATGAATTTATGGGAGATCAAAACTCAAGAGCGCTGGGACCTGCTGGGCGGTACGCCCCCCTTCAACCTGGAAAGATATGAAGGGTGGAATCCTGCTCATGATATCGCACTAAGCGAGGACCAACTTTTTCGTATTGGCCTGTTGTTAAAAATTGCGACCTGCCTTCAAATCTTACTCGGACCACCGCTCTGTTGGGAGTGGCCCCAAAAGCCAAACGCCAGCCCCCTTATGAAAGGTCAAACGGCTTTGCAATATATGATAGATGGTGGCCTCCCTGCCATCATCAACGTCTACAAATTGTTGAAAGGACAGATGCAATGTCATTTTTTGTAAGTTATTTTTTATGCCGGATGAGAACTTTAGCCTGCTCGGTTACCGTCTTGATGATATCCACAGGCTGGTTTTCCAACAACGTCAGCAATTTAAGCGTTTCGTCAGGAAGGTTACGGGGCTGCACGTCGAACAATTCACCAACTTCAACGCCAAACACTGCGGCAATGCCGACAATTGTGTCCAGACGTGCCGCCTTAGCACCCCGTTCAATATTAGAGATCGTATCGACGTTGCATTCAACGGCTTCAGCCAATTGTTCCTGGGTCATGTCCTTGCTTTTACGTAAACGCCGGACCGTTTTCCCCAAATTTGTCACTGTGCTTTTATAGGTCATATTCGGAATTTCACCCGAATTCAAACCATACTCCACCGAATGTATTCAGACTTTTTATTGCACGCTAAAATTTACTGAATATAATCAGTCTTTAATTAAATTTATGCCTCCTTACTGAAGGCATTCAGACATGAAAGAGAGAGCTTATGCTTATTTTGCATTTTTTCTTATTTTTACTTTCCTTGACCATCAGCACTCAAGCAGTTTTAGCTGCCGAGATAGCAACGCCTTTCGGATTTGAGATTGGGGTGGATACCCTTCACTCCTCCAAGACTAAGGTCATCGAAGCTCGCAGCACTATGAAAAACATCGGCACAAACAAATATTCTCATGGACCGGTTTACGAAGTTGATGTCAGTCATATCGCTGTAAAAGATATAAAAACCATTCAACTCATTTTCGATGCCAAAGATCACCTGCAAGGCATTACATTCAACAGTTCAAAGCATAACTTTAAGAGTCTGGAAGACCATGTTGCCAGCAAATATCAACTCTCGAGAAGAGAAGTCCCCTTTGTTGGCAATAAATTTGCGGAATATAAAGCACCGAATGCGATCATTCAGCTTGATGCACCCCACATGAGTTTTCAAATGTCCATCAGCTACGTTTCAACTGATTTGCTCAAATCTTTCAGCAAAACAGTCCAAGAAAACAATCAAGCGCAAAAGAAAAAAGAAGCCTCACAGTTTTAATCCCACGCTCTTTACAAATGTGAGAGCCTGACCCAAAAGTAGTTGAGTGATTGCAAGCACTTATGCTTCTATCGGTTTGCAACAACTGATGGAGAACAACAATGGCTTGGACAGCAACCACTCGCCTTGATTATGACCGTTCAGACT